>Ga0315289_10001166_pt1 | contig 41085 bp, 42 predicted proteins | sample YL17G11_40_MG_FD_203452 | JGI IMG/M metagenome (GOLD analysis project Ga0315289, IMG submission 203452) | Sediment microbial communities from Yellowstone Lake, YNP, Wyoming, USA - YL17G11_40 | ecosystem: Environmental > Aquatic > Freshwater > Lake > Sediment | place: USA: Wyoming | collected... | reverse complement strand
AGAGAGAGAGAGAGAGAGAGAGAGAGAGACGAAAGGTCCAAACATCTTTTTTTTGTAGTATCCTTCTTTTAAATTCTGGATTGATTCTTGCAAAAAGAGGGGGCTTTTTCAGTATTCCAAAACAAACGCCGGGGGTAGAAGAAGAACGGGCGAAGCGGCAGGCGCAGGGAAAAGAAAAACGAAGAAAAGGGGGGGAGGTTGAAAAAAAGCATTTTTTCTCTCTCTCTCTTGTTAACTAGTTTCTTCTTTCTTTCTCTCTCTTCCCTTCCGTTCACCGCTCGACAATCAACCTCAACGCTTCGATGTTTACTTGCCCTTGCACCCCACGCTCTGCGGCTCCACACACTTGCCCTGGCACGCGAACTGCGTCGCGCGGTACGTCGCGATGGCGAGCATGCGCCCCGACACGCGCGCGACGTCGTCGTCGCACTTGCACGGCGTGAAGGTCAGCGCGAGCTCGCAGCACTGGGCAGTGGGTTTCGTGGAAACAGTGACGGGGTTGGCGCAGGTGGACTCGGCGATTCCCTTCTGCTGCTCGCGGATCTGGGCGACGAAGTTGCGGCACGCGGAGCCGGGCTCCTGTGAGTTGGTCGAGAGGGGGGAGGGAGGAAGGGAGGAAGGAAGAGAAAAAGAAGGAAAGGGTGAGGAAAGGTTGGGGTTGAGAAAGAGAGAGAGAAAAAAGAGACAGCGATGAGGAGGGAGGGGGGGGGGGGACGCAACGTCTGGCGACCGAATCCTCTTCGCTGGCGCGCCTTCTCAAATTCGTCACCCCACCCCACCCCACCCCACCCCCCTGCTCTCTGCTTTCCCCTCTCTCCCCCTCTGCTTGAAAAGCGAGGCCCAATTTCTCACCTGGAGCCTGTTGGACAGCTTGACGCAGTTGTCGTCGGCCGAGGCGAGGCCGGCGGTGAGGGCGAGCACAGCGACGAGCGCGAGGAGGGCCTTCTTCATCATCATGATTTTTTGTTGAGTTGTTGAATCTGGAGGTGTGGAAGGGCTGTTTTTCCCAGAGGGTTTTTAGTTTGATTTCGGTGTGAGAGGTTGGCAGAGAACGTGACGCTTCATCCCATAGAGGTGAAAGAGCTGGGATCGGAGAGAGAGCAGCGAGGTGACAAAGGCAAAGCGGCTCATCGGCTAGAACCGACGGCTCTTGCCAAATCATAGGCTGGCATCGAGCGCCAGCAGCTTCCGCTCCCCATCTCAAATACGCCCCAAAAGATGCCCCCTTGCTGCTCTCCGCTTCGCGTTCTGATCCAGCGGGTCGACGCATCGGCGCGCCCTCGAGCAGGTGGGGCAGGGAAGTGGGCGACGGAGCGAAGGGATAGTGGAGGCACGACGGGAAACGAGGGAGAGACCCTGCGGTGCTCAAAAAAAAAAAGAGGCTTACCGATGGGAGGCGGCGGAGGTCAGAAATCGAGTGTGACGTTGGCCGGTGCCATTCGAAAGAGAGAAAAAAAAAAAACGCGGCGCGCGCCCGAGCGCGCACTTATTCTCCTCGTTGTCTCTTATCCCCACCCGCGCGCGCTGCCTCGCGGGAACGAAGAACGCATTGGAATCGTTCGCCCTCTCAGAATACAGAGAAGCAAAAGTAAAGAGAAGGCCCAGCTCCTTCTGATCGGGGGCGAAATGGAGCGACGAGCCCCCCCCCTCCTCTCGACCTCGGCGCGGTCCGCGTACCGAGCCCTGCGCCGCTCCCTGCGCGCCAGCGGTGTCGAGGACAGGGGGCTGGTCTCTGCTCTCAACGCGGAGTTCAGGAGGCTGCTCCTCCGCGGCGGGGAGGAGGAAGAGAAGGAGAAGACGGGGAAGGGGAGAGCGGCGGAGAGAGCGGAGCGCGCCTCGACGGTTGCCGCAGCGACCTCGACCCCGACGACCCCTCTGTCAAACGCATCGACCTCTTCCGCGCTCGTCCGCGACTTTGCTTTCCTGCTCTCGGCGGTCAGGCACCAGCGCGACCTGCTGCTGTCCTACGACATCGGCGTCGACCGCGACGCGCGCCAGATGGAGACGATAAGGAGGACGGCGGCGCGGGTCGGGCTGCGGCTGCCGGGGGAGGAGGGGGAGGCGAGGGAGGAGGGCGAGGCGGCGGGAAGGTGAGTTTTTTTTCTTTTTCCCGCCTCGGGCTCGGAGCTCTCTCGCGTCCGCGCGAACGCGTCTCTCTGCGAGGAGCCGACTTGACAACCCACTGTAGCTGTCTTTATTTTTTCTAATTTATCGAAATACAAATTTCAACACTGCGCTGTAAAGAAACAAAAAAAAATGCTGCTCTTTTTTTTCCGTCGCCGTCGGCATCATCATTCGTCTCTTTTTTCTTCTTCCTTGCCCTCTCCCTCACCCCCACCCGGTCCTCAGGAGCCGCAGCCTCCCCTCTTTTGTGCCGTACGCGATCCCCCCCCCGGCGTGAGGGTGGAAGGCGGCGGCGTTCACCTCGTCCTCGGCGCTCGAGACCGACGCGACGACGGAGGAGGGGTCGCGCGCGTCGACAACTTCGATGACGACGTGCGCTCGCGGCGGTGGCAGCCGGATCGGCCTCGCGGAGAGCAGGCTCCCGAGCGACGCCTCCGCCGCCGCCACCGCCGCCGCCGCCGCCCGCGCCGCCGGGTCCTCCGGGAGGGCGCCGAGGCGGAGCTGCTCCGCCCCCTCGCCCCCCTCCCGCGCCTCCTCCGCCCCCCCCGCGGCCCCCGCGGCCTCGGCCGCCTCGGCAAGCGCCGGGTGCCTCCTGCCGTAGGCGAGCAGCACGCGCTCCGACGACGGCGACCACTGCACGCAGGTCAGGGCCGAGGCGGCGCGGACGGGCGCCGAGGCCAGGACGCGGCCGAAGGTCGGGCCGCGCACCGAGATGATGCGGAGCTCGTGGGCCGGGGCGGCGGCGGCGGCGGCGGCGGCGGCGGGCGCGGGCTCGGGCGCGGGCGCGGGCGCGGGCGCGGAGGAGGAGGGGGGGGGGGGCGGCGCCTCTGGCGCTCCTTCGCCCCCTCGGCCGGCAGCAGCAGCGGCAGCGGAAGCAGCGGCGGCAGCGGCGGCCCCCCCCTCCGAGGCGGCGGCGGCGGGGCAGCACGCGGCCAGCAGGCGCCCGCAGGGGCTGAAGTGCACGCCCATCTCCGAGCAGAGCGCGACGTCGCCGAGCGACAGCGCGGGCGAGACGAGCCCTCCCAGGCCCGCGCCCTCGAGGGGCCACGGCGTCCGCCAGAGGCGCACCCTGACGGTGCAGGGCTGCTCGGCGGCCGCGGCGGCGGCGGCGGCCGAGGCGGCGGCCGAGGCGGCGGCGGCGGCGGCCGCGGAGGCGGCGCTGGCGCCGGCGAGGGCGGCGGCCACCGGCGTCGCCGGCGCCGGCGCTCGAGGCGGCGCGGCGGGGGCGGCGGCAGCGGGGGCCGCGGCTGCTCCCCTCCGCTGCTGCTGTCGCTGCTGCTGCTGCATTATCTCCGCGGCGACAGCGGCAGCGAGCGCGCTCCTGCTGCTGCTGCTGCTGCTGCCGGTCTCGCGGCGGCGAGCAGCAGCGGCGGCGGCGGCAGCGGCGACGGCAGCCGCCCCCGCTGCCGCTCCCCCTCCTCCTCGCCCTCCTTCGACGGCGTGCGCGAGCGCCGTCGAAGGAGGAGGAGGAGCAGGAGGAGCGGGAGGAGGAGCACCGGGAGCCGCGTGCTCGGCGGCCCCGGGCACAAACGCCGGGGCAGAGACTGCCCACGACGGGACCCTGGAGAGCGGGCGCGCTGCCCCTGGTGCCGCCGGTGCCGCCGCTGCCGCTGCCTCCCGAGCGGCATGGTGAGCGGCGAAGGCGGCGGCGGCGGCCGTGTCGGCGGCGGGGGCGGGGGCGAAGGCCGCCGCCGCCGTCGCCGGCGCCGCCGTCGGCCCCCCCCTCCAGGGGAGCAGCGGCGGCAGCGGCGGCGCGGGCAGTCCCGGGAGCGCCAGAGTGCCCGTCGCCGCCCCCGTTGCCTGGTGCTGCTGCTGCTGCTGCTGCTGCTGCTGAGGAGCAGCAGCGGCAGCACCGGCAGCAGCAGCAGCAGCACCGCTGGCGTCGACCTCGCCCCCGCGCGCCGCCACCGCGGAAGCGGCCGAGGCCGCGACGGCCGCCGCGCTCGCGCTCGCCGCGGCCGCCGCCGTCGCCGCGGCCGCGAGCGCGCTGGCCGGCGGGTCGACGACCTCCGCCGTGAGCAGCAGCGGCGCGCCCGTGGGGTGGAAGGCGACGCAGCGGAGCGAGCGCCGCGTGCGCAGGATGAAGGAGGGGCGCGGGGCGACCAGGGGGCGCAGGGGCTGGGGCGGGGGCGGCGCTCCGGCCGCCGCCGCCGCCGCCTCGGCCGCAGCCGCCGCCGCCGCCTCGGCCGCCGCCGCCGCGAGGGTGCCTGGGCCCGAGGCGGCAGCCGCAGGGGCGGGCGCGTCGCTCGCCGCCGCGCTCGCCGTCGCGCTGGCCGTCGCCGCGCTCGCCTCCACCAGGTCCCTGTACCTCCACGCGTACAGCCTGTGCCCCGCGGCGACGGCCAGGATGTCCCCGGCGGGCGAGAAGGCCAGCGAGGCGATCGGGCGGCCGAACGAGTGCGCTCCGACGCAGCGGCCGCCGCTCGCCGACAGCCTCGAGGCGGGGGAAGAGGTGGGAGCGGCCGAGGCCGCGACCCCGCTGCCGCTGCCGCTGCCGCTCCCCTCGCCGCCTCCTCCCCCTCCTCCACCTCCCCCTCCTCCCCCTCTCCCTCCCCTCCCGGCGCGGGAGAGCACCGCCTCGTCGAGCCTCCAGAACCGCACCTCGTGGTCGAGCGAGCCAGACACCAGGAAGCCCCGCTCGGCGGGGTGCCACCGCACGACCCACGGGGTGCGGCGGTGGCCGCGCAGCGACGCGACCGTGGCGCGCGTGCGGGCGTCCGAGACCTTGACGGTGTGGTCGCCATGCGTGGAGGCCACCTGCGGAGAGTTTTTTTTGATTTGTTTTCGAAAGGGAAAGAAGGAAGGGGGAGGGGAAAACAGAGGTTGGAAAAAAAGTGAGTTTTTTGTTTCTTGCGAAACCTTTTTTCTGTCGAGGGGGGGGAAAGTCTCAACCACAACTCACCAGCGTGCCGCACGGGCTGAAGGCCGCGGCGATCGTCGAGCGCGGCGGCGGGGTCAGCGGGCAGTAGCCCAGCCCCGGGGCGCCGTTGGCGCGCTGCTGCGCCGAGGTCGCCGGGGAGGGCGGCGGGCGCGACGAGGGGCGCGGCCACGGCGGCGGCGCTCGTCGAGGCTGGGTTCGAGCTTGAGCGCCTTCCCCTTCGCTGTCACCGCCGGCGGTCCCTCGTCCTTCGTCGCCGTCGGCGTCGTCGGCGTCGGCGTCGGCGGCGTCGGCGGCGGCGGCGACCCTGAGGGACTCGGCGAGCTGGCGCCTTATCCGCCGGAAGAAAGAGGCGTCGGGTCCGGCGAGGCCGCCGTCATCTCCTCCTTCTCCGAAAGGAACAGAAGGGGACGGAGGAGACGGAGGAGACCGAGCCGAGGGCGAAGAAGCGGCGTCCCCGGCCTCGACGCCGCCGCCGCCGCCGCCCTCGCCCTCTCCCCCGCCCCCGCCCTCCTCGGGCCCGCACTCCCCCGCGCCGAGCCTCCGCAGGAGCGCGCCCTCCGCCCAGGCCTCGAGGGGATGAACCGACAGGGACCTCGTCGGGAGGGCGACAGGAGCAGGGGGGGAGGGAGGGGGAGGGGGCGGCGGCGGCGGCGGTGGGACTCTCCGCCGCCGCGGCGGCGGCGGCGGCGGCAGCAGCGGCGACGACGGCGACGAGGGCTCAAAGGCTTCTTCCTCTTCTTCCTCGCCGTCGTCGTCGTCCTTGGCTTCTTCCTCGATTTTGGGGGCCGTCACGAGGTAGAGCGGGGGCGTCAGAGGGATGCGCCTCTTTCCCGCGCCAAAGAGCTCGCGGGCGCGGAGGGAGGTCACGGGCGAAGGTACGAGGAGGCTGTGCGTGTTTTTCAGAGAAAGTGAGAGACGAGAGAGGGAAAAAAGAGAGAGAGGAGGTTGAGAGGAGAGAAAAAAACAGAGGGAAGCGAATGCTTTCTGCTCTCGTCTTCGAGTTCGTGCGCTTTCTCTCTCTCTCTCATTTGCTCATTCTCCCCTGCTGCTGCTGCTGCGTACCTGTTACTCCGAGGATGCTCCATGGCTCAGGACGACCAGTGGGGCAGGTAAAGCGAAGCGGCGGTTGTAGAAGAAGCGCAGAAAGAAAGACTGGGAACGTCGAGCGGGCCGCAAGCGGCGTTTCTTGCCGAATGAGAAAAGAGAAGCTCCCTCTCCACTTTTTCTCTTTGCTTCTCTTCGCTGTTCACAGCTCTCTAGCACGAGGGGGATGCGGTGGCGCTCGAGCGGGGGAACGAAGGAGCGTGCATGCTTCGGGTTCTTGGGGAGGTGGGATGGGGGAACGCGTCGAGTTCTCTTCACTTTCGAGAGAGGGAAAGCGAGAGGAGCGGGAGCGAGAAAGAAAGGAAAGAAAAAAAAAAGTGGGGGCAACGGGGAGACGACGCTCGTCGAGCATCATAATTTCTGGGCAATCGAGCAAGGGTTTCAGAGAGACGCCATGAGCGGCGACCAAGACGGCGCGGCCCCCGCCGCCACCTCAACCTCAAGCCCCGACGCATCCGACATCGTCGCCGAGCGCGCCTCCAACTACTCGCTCACCGTCTCCAACGGGCCCCGAGGCCACCTCGCCCGCATCCGCTGCGTGGCGTTCTTCCCCGTGAGCCCCGAAGTGATCTATTCGGTTCTGACGAACCCGGACAACAGCGGCGTCTTCCGGGACGTCGCCGACTGCCACTCGCGGAAGCTCCTCAGCGAAGAGAGGGCGTCGCCGACGGACGAGAGTCGCCGAAACTCGCTGCTCCGCGTCGTCGAGGTCGATCAGCTGGGGAGGGTGAGGCTGGGGGGTCCGGGCCCGCTGGGCAGGGAGATCACCTTCAGGACGAGGCTGCGAGTGACCGAGGACGCGAGGGGCGCGCCGGCGAGGATGACGACGCGCTTCGAGCTGCTGCAGTCGGACGTCCTGTCCACTTTCGACGGCACGTGGACGCTGGAGCCCAGGCGAGAGGGGGGAGAAGAAGGAGAAGAAGGAGAAGGAGCGAGCGGCGGCAGGATCGCGACCGCGGCGACGCTGGAGCAGGACGTGACCCCGAGAGGGATCCCTCGGTGGCTGAAGTTTGTGCCGCTGGCCAGCGGCGCGATCAAGCGCGCGTGCGCCGGCGCCGTGAGGAGGATGGTGGAGGACCTCGCTGCGGTCGCAGACGCCGTTTTCATCGAAAAGAAAAGCCTGGAGAGCGTGCTGGAGGAGTGCAGGAGGAGAGCGGAGGGGAAGAGGAAGGAGGGGAAGGAGGAGGGGGCGAGAGAGGAGGAGGCGAGAGAGGAGGAGGCGAGAGAGGAGGAGGCGAGAGAGGAGGGGGAGGGAGTGGAGGGGGAGAGAGAAAAGGCGGTGGAGGTCTCGGCAGGCTAGAAAGGAGAAAGAGAAAAACAATGACGGAGATCATCACACACTTTCTTTTTAACCCCTTCACTTCCGCAAATGGAGGAGTCTTCCTCAATTGAGGAGTCTTCCGCAATGTCGCGCCCCGTGCCCCGCCCCGTTGTGTACCTCATCTATTACTCGATGTGAGTCCTTCTTTCTCCTTGTGAGCCTTTTTTGTGCGTGGGGGGCGGAGGGGAGGAGGAAGAGATGGGCGAAAGAGCTCTTCTGCGAAGCCATCGATCTCGACTAAGAACCCAGGGGAGAAAATTCTTCGGCAGTTTTTTTTCTTTCGCCCGCGGCGAGAGAGGGAGGCTGGCCGCTTTCCATTCTTCCTTTTCCTTCCCTTCTTCCCCTTGGAGCGCCCCAAAAAAGCCTAAGCACGAGAGAGAGAGAGAGAGAGAAAGAGAGAGAGGAAGAGGTGGCTGATCATCGCCTTAGCTCGCGCGGGCGGAAACGGCGAACGACAAAGGTTCGTCAACAAAAAAAAATGAAGGGAAAAAAACTCAACCCTCTCTCCACACAAAACTTTTTCCACCCGAAAACAAAAAATTCTCATTCTCTCCCCCCCAGGTACGGCCACGTCAAGACCCTCATCAACGCCGCCAAGTGGGGGATCGAGGCTGCCGGAGACGCCGGATCGAGGCGCGCGTGTTCCGCGTCCCGGAGACGCTCCCTCAGGACGTTTTGGATAAAATGAAGGTTCCCGCTGCAGACGCCTCGGTGCCGATCATCACCGTCGACGAGCTGCCCAAGGCCGACGGGTTCGTGTTCGGTTTTCCCACCCGCTTCGGGAACATGCCCGCGCAGGTGAGGGGCTAAAAAGAGAGAGAGGGAGAGAGAGAGAGAGAGAGAGAGAGAGAGAGAGAGAGAGAGAGAGAGAGAGAGAGAGAGAGAGAGAGAGAGAGAGAGAGAGAGAGAGAGAGAGAGAAAAGGCGAGAGAAAGAGAAAAGGCGCGAGAGAGAGAGAGAAAATGCTTCTGTTTTTTTTTCACTCTCTTCTCTTCCCATTCTCTCTCTCGCTCAAACTCTCTCCCTCTCCCTCTCTCTTCTCTTTTCACGAACAAAAACTCGTGAAATAAAACAGATGAAGGCCTTCTTCGACGCCACGGGGGGACTCTGGTCTTCGGGGGCCCTCTCGGGAAAACCCGCCTCCATCCTCACCTCGACCGCCTCGATCGGCGGAGGGCAGGAGTCGACGATCCTCGCCTCGATCCCGGTGCTGACCCACCACGGCATGCTCTTCGTTCCGGTCGGGTACGGGATGGGCCCAGCGCTGTACGCGGTCGACCTGGGCTCTCGCGGCGGGTCTCCCTGGGGCGCAGGGACGCTCGCGGGCGCCGACGGTTCGAGGAGGCCTACTCGGATGGAGCTCGAGCTGGCCACGTTCCAGGGTAAGACGCTCGCGGGCGTCGCTCGGAAGCTGGCCGCGGAGTGAGGAGGGGTGGGAGAAATGGGGGGAAGAGATAGGGAGACAGAGAGGAGAGAAACGGAATTTGCTTTTTTTGCTTGCCTTTTGCCTTTTTGCTTTTCGAAAAAAAGAAAAAAATATCAAGTCGCCATCGCTGCCGTCGTCACCTCCGCCGGCTGCTCTTTTGCTCTTTTTTTTCAGCCCCAGGGCCCGAGTTTTGCCGAGTTTTCAAGGATGTATGAATCATGAATAACAAAAAAAAAGTGCAGTTGAAGATTAAAAAAACGCTCTCTCCACTACTCCTCCCTCTCTCTACTCAAACTTCTCCTCCCTCTCCTCCTCTCCTTCTACCTCTTCTTCGCTTTCCTCCTCGACACGGCCTCCTCGACGCCCGGGTCCGCCTCCCTCGCCGCCCTCAGGGCCTCCGCGGCCCCCTCGGCGTCGCCCAAGGCCGCCCTCGCCTCCGCCAGCCGCACCAGCGCCGTCGCCCACCTTCCCCGGCCGCCCGCGACGGCGGCCTCGGCGTCGCTCAGGGCCCCCCTCGCGTCCCCGAGGGCGAGTCGGACGCCCGAGCGGTTGCAATAGAGCAGGTGGCGGGCTCCCTCGGGGGCCGGCTGGCGGAGGAGGGGGGCGGGGGAGGGAGAGGAGGAAGAAGCGACAGCGTTCGCGCCCGAAGTCGCCCGCGAGGGAAAAGAGCCCGGCTCCTCTCCTCCTCCTCCTCCTCCTCCTCCTTCGAGCGCCGCCGTGTACACTCTCTCCGCGCCCCTCAGGTCGCCCTCCCTCGCCAGCGTGTTCCCCTGCAGCCTCAGCGTCGTCGCCCGCATCAGCGCCGGGGAGACGGCGACGCCGGCCACGGTCTCCAGGGCCGAGAGGAACCTCGCCGGCGTCGCGACGTGCGACGCGATGACTTGCTGAGGCAAGAAGGCCACGTTGGGCCCCGCACCGCAGACGCCCAGGCAGCCGCACTTGACTGTTATCACGCCGGGGAGGCTCAGGTCGGAGGAGAGCTTGGCGATGGCCTCGGCGCCCTGGCGGCGGCAGGCCTTGTTGGTGCAGACCCTGATCTCGGTGAGCTGCTGTTCCTGAGGAGGTCGAAAAGGTTGGTCGGAACTCGACGACGGCGACGACGACGGCGACGCTGCATTCATCGCCGTCGCCGCGCGCCTCGCTCGAGAGCCTTCATCGAACAGATGAAGGCGCCGGGCTAGCCGGTGCGGCACATGCGTTCGATTGCCCTCCGGTGAGAGTCTCGGAAGAGAAGAGAGGTGGAGCTGAGGGGAGAGGTGGAGCGCGGAGCTGAGCGACATCGTTTCTCCATGGAGAACTAGCTCGACCGAAACTCCGAGAGAGAGTGAAAAATCCGCTGTCACACAATTTCCTTTCTTCTTCGCTCGCTCACCAAAGAAAAAAAGGCAAATATTTTTCTCTCTCTCTCTCAAAACCACCGACGATGCGCCGAGCCCTGCTCGTGGCGCTCGCGGCCCTCCTGATGGCACCGGTAGCCCTCGGTGCCCCGCCGCCGAGGAGAGCTGAGGCAGCGGAGCCGGACCCGCCGGCGGTCGCGGGCGTGGCTCCGGCTCCGGCTGCGGCTCCGGCAGCGGCTCCGGCCGTCACCGCCGCTCCTCTCCCTCCTCGGGCTCTTCCTCCTGCTGCTTCTGCTGCCGCCGCCTCTGCCTCCCCTCCCTGCTGCGACTCCCTCGCCGCGGCAGGGTTCAAACCCTCCCCGGGGATGCCCGTGATTATCCTCACGACGAAGACCAAGGGCTCGGGCGGGAGCAGCAGCAGCAGCAGCAAGCGCCTCGACAGCAGGACGAAGGCTCCCGTCGAGATCTGCGCCTGCGGCACCGCCGGCGGCGACGGCGGCGGCACCCCTTCTTCTTCTTCTTCTTCTTCTTCCGCCATTTCCTCGGACCTCCAGGTCCCCGGGCTCGCCCGCGTGCGTGGTGGCGTGAACACGCAGAGGTACAACAGCATCAAGCAGTTTGCGATCTACCCTGTGCTCGGCACGAAAGACAAGAGGGGCGGCAGCGAGGGCGGAGAGGGCAACGAGACCTCGGCGGCGGCGGCGGCGGCGGGGACGGAAGCAGCTCCTCCTTCTTCCTCCCCTTCCTCCACTTTCGTCGGCCTCCCCCGCGCCAAGCAGTTCGTCCTCATTGGCCAGGTCAACGACACGTTCTCCCTGAAGTACTGGACCGGGCTCGAGCTCGCGCGAAGGATGGTGTCGGCGGCGGGAGACCCCTCCGACGCCTTGATCGTCCCGCAAGCGAGGCAGGTCGAGCTCTTCGTCGTCGACGACGGAGCGCCGCTCGCCTTCGCCGCCCCTTCCTCGCAGCACTACCGAGGGGTCTACTTGCTGACTCAGCACATCAACCCTGCCCTGATTCCCGCGATGAAGAAAAACAAGAAATCGTCGAAGAAGAGCAGCGACAACGCCGGAAACGAGACGGTGACGACGGCGACGGCGACGGCAGAATCAGAAACGCTCTCCGCCGCCGGCGGCGGCAAGGGCGGCGGCAAGAGGCTCGCGTCTGGAGCGTTCATCTCCACCTTCCTCCACGGCGAGAGGATCGATCCAGACTTCTCGGCCTTTGTCGAGATGCCCCTCTCCAACCGCTGGGCGGGCAAGAACAAGGAGTGGGCTGTCAAGTACCCTGACTCGAAGGACGTTCAGAAATTGGGAACCGATGGTCGAAGCTTGATCGACTCTGTCGCGAAGAGGTACGCCGCCGTCGAGGACGCGATCTTTGCCAGAGGGGCCCTGAGCCCTGCGGACTTTGACTCGCCCGAGAAGGTGATGAAAATGGGCAGTAGCGGCTCGAGCGCGGCAGCACAAGTTGACGCGGAGGCCTTCCAGAAGGTCGCGCACCTCCCCTCGTGGCTCGACTGGTTCCTTCTCGCCGAGTTCACCAAGGTGACCAAGCACGCCTACCATTCGGCGGCGTTCATGCACTCTCTTGGGGACGACGAAGATGCCAGGCTGCGGTTTGGGCCTGCGTGGTCGTACGGGCAAGGGTGAGTCGACAGAGAGAGAGAGAGAGAGAGAGAGAGAGAGAGAGAGTTGTTTTTCCGTTTTTTCCCCTCCTTTTTCCGCTCGACGACGTCTCGAATGCTCTTTGGAGAAAGGAACGTTTTTTGTCTTTCCTCTCTTCTCACCCTCGCTTCCCTCCTCGCCTTCGTCTTCTTCTTTTCCCCGCTTCAAAACACCAGGATGGGAACGTGCTGCGGCTACCCTGTCGAGGGCTTCAAAGACAGCGGCAGGGCCAGCAGCGGCAACGCCTCCTCCTCCGCTGCCACCGGCTTCAGCGGCGGCGGCGGCACAACCGCGAGCGGCTTCCTCTTCACGCTGTGCCTCGTCGAGGGGCGTTGCCCCTCGCTGGACGGCTACGACCGCGGCAACGGGTTCTCGCCCTGGTTCGTCGCGCTCTTCTTCGGGGGGCCGAGCTCGTCGCCGTCGCCCCCTTCCGCGCCCTCGCCCTTCGCGTGCGCCGCGGCCGAGCGCTGGCTCGGGCTGCGGCGGGGGCCCTGGAGCGACGCGAGCCTGCGGGGGATGATGGCGGGGAGGGTCTCGCTGCTGTCCTCGGGGCCCGGGGAGAGGGCCCTGGCGAGGTGGCCCGCGCTGGCCGCCGCAGCGACCGAGGCCGCGGGGGCCACAGCGGCGGCAGCAGCAGCAGCAGCAGCAGCAGCAGCGGGAGGAAAAGAAGGAGGAGGCGCAAGAGAAACCAACACCCTCGTCGCGGCCGTCGGCGGCACCATCGAGCGCTGGCTGCTCGAAAGAGCGGAATGGCTCGACGGGGCCTTCGAGCAGGCGAGCGGGGACGCGACGAGGGGCAGGGCGTACCCGGCGAGCTATGCGGCGTAAAAAAAGTAGGAGGGAAAGAGGGGAGGAAAAAATGGGGAGAGGAATGGAGAAGAGCGGGGGAAAGAGAAGAAGGGATGAAGAAATGGTTTTGAAGAGAGGATACAGAGAGAGAGAGAGAGAGAGAGAGAGAGAGAGACCCTTTCCTCTCTTTTTCCGTGTTTGTTTGTTTGTTTGCTTTTCTGCGCGCAGTTTGTAGAGTGGAAAGCGCCGGGTGGAATGAGGCTTTTTTCTCTTTGCGCTTCGTGGGAGTGTAAAAGAGGAAAGGAGAAAAGAGAGAAGAAGAGAGATTTTTTCCCACGATTTTTTTCCTTTTTTTTTTTACAAAAATCCAAATGTCCCCGTCCACTTGTCTACGCCGCCTTCTCCGCCCCCGCCCCCGCCCCCGCCTCGGCCTCGGCCTCGGCCTCGGCAGCAGCGGCGCACATCTCGGCGTACTCCGGCACGACGCCGACCCTCTCGAACCTCGCCGCCCTCTTCGGGGGCGGGCTCGCCGGCCCCGGCGGCCTCCTGCCGATCGCCTCGGGCCACCCCGGCCGCAGCAGCGCGCGCAGTCCCAGCGCGTTGAAGTACACCGTCGCCACGGACCCGCCTGCGGCCTCGACGAGCCCCTTCGCGTGACTCGAGGCGGCGCTGACCTCCACGTGAATGGGATGCGTCAGTTTCTTGCCCTTTCCCAGGAGCTTGATGCCCGCGGTGGCGCCGTTGGCGCGCGCGCCCGCGAGCGGGGCGAGATCGCGCATCGTCAGCGGCCGCTCCCTCGACGACCCCGGCGGCACCCTCCCCTGCTCCACGGCCCGCTGCAGCGTTCCCACGTTGAGCGGCGTCCACTCCACCGCGCCGGGGTTGTGGAACCCCCGCCGCGGGAGCCTCTTGGACAGCGGGGTCTGGCCGCCCTCGAAGCCGAGCGAGGGCGTCGCCCCCGAGCGGGCCTTCTGGCCCTTGTGCCCCCGCGTGGAGGTCTTGCCGCGGCCGGAGCCGATACCTCGTCCGACGCGCCTGGCCTGTGCGTGTGTGTGTGTGTGTGTGTTTGGGAGTTGAGAGAGAGAGGGAGGGAGAGAGGGAGGGACAAGAAGGAGAGAGGGAGAGAGGGTGAGGTGCGAGGTCGAGAGGAGGAAAAAGGAATCGTCAAGCCGCCGATCGACAGTGAGCGATTCTGCTTCTGCTTTCCCTCTCTCTCCCCCCCTTGTTCTTTCGATTGAGTTCCGGTTCTTTTCCGCTCTGACGGTGACCACCGACAACGAAAGAATCTCTGCCTACCTGGCTCTTGGACCCGGGGGAAGGGAAGATGTTGTTGAGGCGGACGAACGAAGGAGAGGGCTCGGAGGAAGAAGTTGATGGTGATGGTGACGACGACGATGCTTCGACGACAGTCGACGACGAAAACGGGCTCGATCCGGCGAATCCTCGAGGGCAGGCCTTGGAGACGGCGAGATGACGGCGCTGGAGCGGCGAGGTTGCGGATTCAGGGGCGGCAAACGTCGACAGCGGCTGCTGCTGCTGAAGACGAGAAGAAAACGATCTGCCGCCGACGGCAACCCCGACGGTGCATCGGCCGCTCGCCGAGGCCGTCGCGCCTCCGTCCCGGGAGACGAACGTGCTGCAGCAGAGATGGAGTATGCTGCTGTTGCTGCTGCTGCCGCCGCGGCGGAGCAGCAGGGCAGCAGCTTTTGCCGGTGCGGTGGACATAGCGAAAGAAGAAAAGAGGGAGAAGTGTTTTTAGTTTCCTCTTCGAACTTTTTTATTTTTCTTCTGCCGCGAGTTCTGTTTTTTTTTTTTGGAGTGTCTTTCGCGGTCGAGACAAACCACGACGACTGGAGTTTTACTACAACTCTTTGTTCCCCTCTCTCTCTCTCTCTCTAGTCTCGCGCACAATTCTTGCAGTCGCACAACAACACGCACGATGGCTTCGTCGCACTCCTGCTATTTCTGATCCAATCGCGCGGTAAACCGGCCGTGCGGCTCACTCTAGCCCAAAAGGATTCGTTGCGCTCCGCCACCACCGCACCAGCTTCGTGTTCTTCGATGAGGCTTCTACAGTCGCACCCAGTCGTCGCCGCTCTCTCGATGCTGCCGGCTCCTCGCAGCTCGAGACTTCTGCGAGTGCCAAAGAGCTCGGCATGGAAATCGGGGCCGCAGGCTGGCCCGAGGCGGCCGAAGGGCGCGCATCGAACCTCGTGGTCGATGAGGAGAGCAGCGGGCGACGACGAGACCGTCGCCACCTCGACCCCGACGACGGCCGTCGCCGTCGCCGCCGGCAGCGTCGGCGCGCCGGCTCTCCCGAGCCTCCCGCCAAGCGGCGTGGGCACCACGGCCCTGGACGCCTCGGCGCTGCCGGCCCTCGACGCCGCTGTGTCGCTCCCCGTCGAACCCTCCTCCTCCTCCTCCTCCTCCTCCTCCCGCGTCCTCCCCCTCCCGCTCTCCGGCGCCGTCGCCGGCGGCGTCGCGGCAGCGCACCGGGGCGGCGCCGCCCCCGCCTCCGACGCCCGACCCTCCCCTCTCTTCGAAATCCCCCCGGCCGTCGCGGGCATGCTCGCCATCAACCTGGGAGCCGCGCTCTTCGGGTCCAACATGGTCGCCGTGAAGCTCGCGCAGGCGGGGGGGGCCTCGCCGGCGGCGCTGTCGGCCGGCAGGTTCGCGCTCGCGGCCGCGCTCTTCGTGCCCTCGGCCGCCGCGGCGCTGCGGAGGGAGCAGAGGGAGCGCCGGGAGCGCCGGGACAGGCAGGGGAGCAGGGGCCCCGGCCCCCTCCTCTCGCGGTCCGGGCTCGAGCTCGGGCTCTACCTGTTCGGGGGGTACACGGGGCAGGCCGTCGGCCTCTCGATGACGACCGCGAGCAGGGGGGCTTTCGCGTCGGCGTTCACCGTCCTCGCGGTGCCGATGCTGCAGGCGGCGGCGGCGGCGCTCAGCAGCGGCAAGGGGGGCAGCAGCAGCGGCGAGGGAGAAGGAGGCTCAGCGGGCTCTTCTGCCTCTTCGCTCCCTCCTCCGCCGCCAGTGCCGGCCTCGACGTGGGTCGCCGCCGCCGCGGCCGTCGCCGGCGTCTTCCTGCTGACGAGCGACGGTGGCGGTGGGAGCTCTTCGGCGGCGGCGGCGGCGGCGGCTGCGACTGCGACGGCGTCGGGCCCCAACCTGGGAGACCTCCTCTGCGTGCTGTCTGCCGTCCTCTTCGGCGTGCACAAGTGGCGGTCGGAGCAGCTGGTCGAGAGGCTCTCTTCTGCTGGCGGGGGAGGGGGAGGAGGGCGGGGCGAGAGGGCGGAGGGAGCGGCGAAGGGGCGGGAGAGCTGCGACGAAAGCAGCAGCAGCAGCAGCAGCGGCGGAAGCAGCAACGAAGAGACCGTCCGCTCGCTCGTCGCGCTGCAGCTCTGCGTGCTCGCGCTGGCCTCCATCGCCCTCTGCGCGCCCGAGGCCGCCAGCGCCGTCAAGGGGGCGCTCGCCGACCAGAGGGGCATTTTCGGCCTCGCCGCCTCCGCCGCTCCTTCTGCTCCTTCTCCCTCTGCCGTCGAGTTCTCCGGAGCTGTCGCCTACCAGCTGTGGTCGGAGTTCTCCGGTCTGCCCTGGCCGCTGTTCGCTTACATGGGGCTGTTCACGTGAGTAGTTCAGTTCTGGGTCGATCGTTTCGGTGGGAAAAAGCGAAAGAAAGAAAGAAAACAACCGGCCCTCACAACGCACGCTCCCTCCTCTCCTCCCTCTCTTTTCTTCTTTCCCTTCCCTCCCCCCCCCCCCCCTCAAACCCCAAAAACTGAAAAAACTGAAAAACAGGACCGCCTGGACCATCGACGCCGAGGCCAAGGCGCTCCGCCACGTCTCCGCCTCGACCGCGGCCCTGATTTATTCCTCTGAGCCGCTCTGGGGCGCCGCCTTCGCGGCCCTGTTCCTGGGGGAGAGGCTCCAGGGCGTTGGCGGTTGGGTCGGGGCTGCCCTCGTGGTGGGGTCGTCGCTGGTGTCTCAGGTCGGGGGCGCCGCTGGGAAGGGCGGGAGGAAGGGGGGGGAGGAGGGGAGCGCGAGAGAGAAAAGGTAAAAACTTGTTGAACTTCGTAGAAAAAACTGAATCGGACTACATCTCCGACGTGAAATTACCTCTTGCCCCCTCCCTCGATTTATGATACTCTCTTCGTCTTTCGGGCGCGCGTGGAGTCTCGGAGAAGGGAGAAGGGCGAGGGGCAGCAGGAGGCCCCTCCCTTTCGCTTGGGTGTGGAGGAGTTTCGAAGAAAGAAGAGAGAGAGCAGGGGGCGAGAAAAAATAATCCATTTTTCTTCTTTGAAGGACTTTCTGTTTCCTTTTCGGGGTGTGTGTTTTGCTTGTTTTTCCTCTCCCCGCTTCTCACCATGGCCGACCTCGCCGACTTCATCTCGTTCAGCAGCGTCGAGGCCCTGAACGAGAACCCGGAGCACAGCTTCCAGAACGCCTTGAAGAAGGTCAGGAACGAGAGCGATTCGACCGTGGATTTTGAAGCAATCGATCGATGGCTCTCTCGACGGCCGAGCCGGCCATCGCGCAAACTTTCTTTTTCTCTTCGACCTTTCCCTCTCTCGAGTGTCTCTCACCCACGCCTCATCAAAACAACAAACCAACCAAACAGGGATACCGCGAGGACGCAGGCCTCTTCCTCGAGTCCGACACGGACGAGCAGCTGCTGATCAACATCCCGTTCACCCAAGGTAAAGGAGAGAAAGATAAGAATAGAGAGATGGAAAGAAAAAGAGGAACCCGACCTCCAGAGATGGCCTCTCTCTGGCGCTCTCCTTTGCCCCGATTTGCTCACCCTCCGAGGGGGAAAAAAACTCTCTCTCCAGCTGTCAAGCTCACCTCCATCTCCATCAGGGCCCCCGAAGCCGACAAGGCCCCTCGGCGCGTCCGCGTCTTCGTCAACAGGCCCTCGATCGGCTTCCCCGAGGCGGAGTCCGACCCCGCCGCGGCCGAGTTCGAGCTGAGCGCCTACTCTGTTGCAAACGGAACGCCGCAGGCTCTCAAAGTCGCGAAATTCACTTCCGTGAATTCGATCGCGATCTTTTTCGCGGACAACCTGGGTGGGGGCGAAGTGACGCGCGTCAGCGCGATCGCGCTGGAAGGGAGCGCCGGCGAGACGTTCAACGTGGCCGAGATTAAGAAAGTAGGAGAAGAAGGGGCGGGGGCATAGTAATTTGATCTCTTTCTTTATCTTCTTTTCTGTCAACCACGAAACTGCTGAAGCAATGATATAATCCCCTCGAGAACGAGATTAGAAGGTGCGAGAGGGAGGACGCGCGAGGGAGATGGGAGGATGAGAGAGCGACGAGTTGGAGCAGGGAAGACAAGAGCGGAAAGGGGGAAAATAAAAACACTTCTTGTCGACTCTGCTCTCTCTCTGCTTCAAAGACAGATGCCGACCGACCCCTCGAGGCGAGGTTAGAAATGGAAGCGCTCGCGAATTACGGCTCTTCGTCCGACGACGAAGAGAAGATCCCCGCGGCCGCTCGCACGGAAGGAGAAGACGGTGCGTGTTTCGGAGGAGGGCAGAAGATGGGAAGCGATTGATGATGGCACCGAAGGAAAAAAAAACTCAACCTCAACCTCGACCTCGACCTCGCCCCCTCTCCAAAACCTTTTTTTCTTCAACAGAAGACGCCGCAGAAGGCCAGCAGCCCCCTCCAAAGAAAAAGCCCCGAACGAGCCTTCCGGATCCGCGAGAGGCTTTGAAGTTCGGTGCCGGTGGAGGAGGCGAGCGGAGCAGGAAAGCGACGGAGCAGGTGCTCCCTCGCCCTTTTTCGTCGGGAGGAGGAGCAGCACCAGTGACGGCGGCAAAGGCGACGACGACGGCGGCAAAAGCGACAATAACACCAGCAGCAGGTGCATCCAACGAAAGACACGCCCCTTCGTCACACAACCCGTTCTTGCCGCCGCAGCTGAGGTGAGGAGAGAGAAAGAGTTGACTCTCTCGAGCGAAGAATTTGGTTTTTTTTTCCCTCAAGACCATTTTTTCTCATTTGCCCCTTTCCCCCTTTCCAAAAAATAACTCACTACAAATAAAAAAGGCGTCCAAACGTCGTGACACAGGATCTGGAGGCTCTTGGAGAGAAGAAGAAGAAGAAGGCGACCACGACGGCGAAGAGTCCCGCGGCAAGGTGAGGAGGGGGGGAGGGAGCTAGAAGGGGTCTGAGCGCATTTTTTCTTTTGTTTCCCCTACTTTCTGTAACATTCTGGAGAAAACATCCAATTTGCTGGATTTGAAGAGAGCGAGAGAGAGAGGCTGTTGTTCTTCGGGAGGGGGGAGGAGCAAGCATCGCGCAGAGGAGAGACCGCGGGAGGGAACTCTAAAAGTTTTTTTTTCTTGGCTACTAGGAAGAGAAAAAAGAAAATGGGGAGAGGAGAGAGCAAGAAGAAAAGGGGGGGGCGAGCGAGCAGGTGGAAGAGAAGGAAAATCACACGGCTTGAGTCACGCAGTCATGAGAATCATTCTCAAAAAAAGGAGCGTGGAGTCTCTCCAAGCTCGAAGAAAAAGCAAGAGGGGAAGAAAGAAGAAACAAAAGACCTTCTGTTCTCGATTTCACATTTCATAGAAAAAAGAACCGCCCCCTCGCGGGACAAGCTATCCTCTCGCATTCCGATCCCGCTCGAGCAGGGGAGGAACCCTCTCTTCTCGCGTGTCTCTCTCGAGGCACGTGAGGCGCGCCTCGCCCCGCGCGCGACCCGGCAGCGGGGGCAGCAAAGAGAGGAGCTTTTTCTCTTTTCGCATAATTTCTTTCTCTCGAAGCGCCCAAAGACATAAGGGGAAAAAACTCGCATCCAACTCCCTCAAACGCCGTCCTTGCTCGACCTCCGATGGACGTTTTCCCCATGACGGGGAAGAGGACGAGGGGCCTGTCTTCAGGCTCGGCGACGCCGTGGAGGAGGGTCGCAGTCAGGCTCGGCAACGAGAGGAGGAGGGCGGCGTCGTCGGCGGCGACTGCAGCAGCGACGACAGCGACGACGGCGACAGCAGCAAAGGGCCGCCCTTCCGACGACGACGACATCGCGGACCTGCTCCTCTCCTTCTCCAGGGCGCCGACGAAGCAGGTGCGTGATGCCTCGGGGGCAGAGAGGGAAATTGAAATTGCCGGAACATGGAGCGTGGGGGTCACCAGAGCGCGTCACAGAGACAGAAAAAACGCATTCGGGGAGTTTTTTTTTTCCTCTTTGCTCTCGCTCGACGGTCGGTCGGTTTTTCGGAGCGAAAAGGGGAACACTTTATTTGAAGACGGAGGGGGCTTTTTTTTTCGTTGCGAAAGAAGAGCTCGCGAGGGGGCTTTCGTGGCCTTGCCCGCGCAGGCGACCTCGCGATCTCGCCTCGAATCGGGTGCATTTGACGTCCTCGAAGCAGCGCAGGTGCCTGATCGGCGATGTGAGAGTCTGAGGAGGTCCCCGCGCGGGGGTGATTATTGATGTCGTTTGTCGACCCTTTTTTTTTGTTCTGAGAAGCTCTTTGGGCTGCCCCTGGAAAATCTCACCTCTCTTTCGTTCCCCCCTCCCCCCCCCCCACACAAAAAAAAACGTTTGACAAAACCAAAACAGCCCTCTGCCCGCGCCCGCGCGAGGAACAACAGCAGCCGGCGAGCGGCCCATGCAGCAGCGGCAGCAGCAGCTCAGGCAGCGGCGGCGAATGGAACGGCGCCCCTGCGAGAAGAGAGAGGAGGAGAAGGCGCGTCGCCGCCCAAGGAGGAGCACAGGCAGAGAGAGGAAGTGGCGGCGGCGGCGGCCTCCTCGCCTCCCCCTCCTCCTCCCGCCGCTCCCGCCCCTCCGCCCCACCCTCGCGCGCCGCTGCCCCCCTCGCAGCTCCCGCCGACGCACCCGCAGGCTCCTCCGCACCTCGCCTTCCAGCAGGCGCTCCTAAACGCGCAGTGGGCTGCCGCGGCGGCGGCGGCGGCGAGGCAGGGCGTCGCGCCGCCGCCGATGCCTGCGCTGCCGCCGCCGCAGCAGCAGTTTGCAGCTGCGGCAGCGGCCGCAGCCCTGCAGCAGCAGCTGCAGCAGGCCCAGGCGATGGCCGCAGCGCAGCAGCAGCAGCAAATGCTGATGAGGGGGCAGCAGCAGCAGATGCGGAACGGTAACGGGGCGCCTCCTCCTCGCCCTGCTGGCCCCTCTTCGCCGGCCGCGGCGGCCGCGGCGGCCCGCGCCGCCGCCGCGCACGCCGCCAACGGGGGCCGGCCGGTGCCGCCCCCGAAGCCCTCGGCCGCTCCGGCGACCACGACCACGACGACGGCGTCGGGGGCCACGGGCACTACCGACAGGGCGGCGGCGAGCGACGGAGGAGCTGGAACGGGTGCCGGATCCGGAGCCGCGAAATCGGCGCCGCTGCCGTACAGGAGGGCGGCGACGCACGTCTATGCCGCGCACCTCATCGACGCTCACACCCGCGCTTCGAGGGTCGCCGAGCAGCAAGGCCAGCAGCAGCAGCAGAGCCAGCAGCAGCAGCAGAGCCAGCAGCAGCAGCAGAGCCAGCAGCAGCAGCAGCAGCCCAGCGCCAGGAACAAGGCGAGCGGCAACGGAAACGGCGCCACTGTCAGCAGCGCGCTGATGCCGTCGCTCTCTGGCGCTCTCTCGGGCTCCGGCGCCGCTCCCGCTCCTCCCGCCCCGCCTCCGCCTCACGCCGGCATGATGCTCCCCCCGGGCTTTCCGCCGCAGCTCGTCGCGGCGCTGTGGCCCGGAGCCGCCGCGGCAGCAGCGGCAGGAAACGGAGGCGGCAACCCCGCGGCGGCAGCGGCAGCGGTCGCGGCGCTCGCGGCGGCGGCGCTCGCGGGACAGCAGCAGAGGAGCCAGAGCAACGGGAGCAGCGCCGCCGGCGCCGCCTTCCCTCCCCACCACCACCAGCTCCCCCCGGGGGCGGCGCTGGCCGCGGCGCAGCTCCACCAGCAGCTCATCGCGGCCGCGGCGGCCCAGCAGCAGCAGCAGCAGGCTCAAACCGGCGGCGGCGCTGCCGTCCCTCCTCCAAACGCCGCCGCCGCCGCTGCAGCCTTCCAGGCCGCTGCGGCCCAGCGCGCAGCCGCCGTCTTCGGCGCCCTGGGGATCCAGCAGCAGCAAGGTAACGGAAACGCGAGCGCAAACGGGGGGGGCGCGACAGACCCGGCCGCGGTCGCAGCGATGATGAGCGCGCTCGCCCGCCAGCAGCAGCAGCAAGCGGCAGCAGCTGGCGGCGCCCCGCCGCGCGGTTCCCTCCATCCTCCTGCTCCGCAGCAGGCAGCGGCGATGATGGCCGCGGCGCAGGCGATCGCCGCGGCCGCGGCGCAGCAGCAGCAGCAGCAGATGCTCTTGCAGCAGCAGCAGCAGCAGCACAAAGCGGCGGCGGCAGCTTCGGCATTGGTGTCGCCCCCCAGTGTCAGCGCCGACGCTGCTGCGAGAAGAGCAGGAGCTGCTTCCGCGCCGCCCGAGGAGCAGCGAGATCTCTCTGTGGCCGCCAAGTCCGGGAGCGCCGGAGGAACAGCAGCAGCAGCTGCTGCAGGAGGAGGAGAGAGGCCTCCGCCGACGCCGCCCCCTGGCGGTGCGGACAACGGCATCAAGGCTTGAACGAGGAGAGAGAGAGAAACAGAAATCTCCTCTCCAACTTTGACGAATGAGGGTCGCGATCACTTCCTTTCATCTCCCCTTTTATATAACTTTTACATGTACTTTATGCAGCCTCGGTAGCGAGCCTCCCTGGAAAAGAGGAAAGCCTTTCACGGCTCCCCTCCCACAATTTCGGGCTCGGCAAAACTTGCGCTTGAACAAACAAACAAACAAAACAAAAAAAATCCCGAACTTGACCCCTTCCCCTCGTGGAAAGAAAGAAAAATGAACTCCCCCTCCTCACCGACCCCTGCCTAATCGCACCAAAAAACCGTGAACCGACATTGTCCCCTCTGATCGCATCCCATTTTGTAACACCAACGAGGCGAGGAAAAACCCGCTTCTTCTTACAAAAGTTTCTGTCTTCTTTCTTTCGCAAGTCGAGGTCCGACTGCTTTTCATTTTTTTTCGTTTCTTTGACTTGCTCGCAAGATGACGATCGAAGCCGCGTCCGCAACAGCGCCCGCTGCTGCTCGAAACGTAGAAGACGCCTCCGCCGCCGTCTCCGACGACCCAGCCTTTGACCGCCTCTTCGGCCGCGACGCCGACGGCGCGCCGCTGTGGCTCCGCACCGAGGAGCTCCTGAGGATCGACGATGGAGGAAACGCCGACGACGACGTCGACAACGTTGTCGACGCCGTCATCGAAAACGGAGAGAACAAGAACGAGGAAACGGCGGCAAGCGACGGCGGCAAGAAGAAAAGCAAGGACGCCTTCGAAGCCGAGGCGTACATCGCCGAGGCCAAGAAGCTGGTGAGTAAGAGGAAGAAGAAGAAGAAGAAGAAGAAGAAGAAGGGGTGAAAGTATCGGGCAAGAGAGAGAAAAGAAAGCCGAGAGCAAAGGCTCTCGTCGGGATCGAACCGGTCGATCGAAATCCAATGCTATAAAAAACTCAATTCCTAAAATGAAACACTCACCAGGTCCCGCTCGAGGCCCTCTCGTCGGAGCTCAAGGACTACCTTGGGACGCTCAAGTCCAAGGTAAGCTATCGGAGAGAAGAGCGGGCTCTTGAGAGCAGTCGTTCTGAACTCACTCGGGGGAAAAAAAACTCACAACTTACCAGCTCGTCGACGTCCTCAACAGCGACTACGACGACTTCATCGCGCTCTCGTCCGACCTGACCGACGTCGACGCCGCGGCGGCCGCGGCCCGAGCGCCCCTGCGCCGCCTCAGGGCCCGCCTCGCCTCGGCTGCTGCAGACATCGAGGCGCGGCGCGGCGAGCTCAGGCGGGCCCTGGGCGAGCGCGCGGCGGCCGCGGCCGCGAGGGCGGCACTGGAGCTGGTGCGGGACGCCGCGGCGGCGGCGGAGAAGCTCGACGCGGCGCTGGTTGAGGCAGGGCTGCCCGCTGCTTCCTCGGTCTCCTCGGGGCCAGGGGCAGCAGCGGGAGAAGAAGGAGGAGAAGCAGCAGCGACGGGCGAGACTCCCGGCGACGCAGAGGCTCCCCCCCCCGCCGACGCCGCCGACGGCGACGCCGCCGCCCGACGCCTCTCCGCCGCCTCTCATCCCTCCTCCGCCTCCTTTTCGATCCCGCCGCCGCCCGACTCCTCGCTCGAGGACGTGCTCCGCTCCCTGGAGCACTGCGCCGCTGCGGCCTCGAGGCTCGAGGACCTCTGCGCGCGAGCCAAAGAGGCCCCGCTGGCCGCGGCGCTGGCGCCCGCGGCGGCGAGGGCGAGGAGCACGCTCGCGGCAGCGCTGCGGGGGGCCCTGGCCGCGGCCCTGGAGGGAGGCGGCGGCGAGCCCTCCTCCTCCTCGGCCGCTGCCGTTCACTGCCTGCAGTGCTTCTCTTCCCTGGGAGAGGGCGAAGCGGCGGAGGAGGCCGTGGCGTCGCTCGCCGTGGCCCCCGCTCTCTCCGAGGCCTTTCGGAAGACGATGGAAGACAAGCGGCAGAAGATCGAGGAGGCGGAGGAGGAGGAGAAAAAGGGAGGATCCGAGGAGGCGGGGGGCCGAGGCGACGCCCCGTCTTCCTTCTCCCTGGACGCCTCCGACGTCCCCGCCGTCCTCGAAAACCTCAGGGGAGCGCTCGAGGCGCGCGCGGGCCCGCTCCTGCGAGCCGTGGCCGAAGCGGCAGCGAGCGCAGCAGCCTCCTCCTCTTCGCCGCCGCCGGCCGTGCTCCCGCTCCGGTCGCTGGCGCTGCTCCCGCGCTCCGTCGTCTCCACGGTCGCTCGCTCGATCCTGGAGGCCTTCCCCGGGGCGCTGTCCCCCGGGAGACCGGACGAGCTCGTGGCCTCCTACGAGGCCGCGGAGGCGTTCGTGACCTGGGTCGACGCGAGCTTCGCCGGCGGGAAGAAAGGCGGCGGCCCGCCCCCGGCCTCCGCCCCCGCCGTCCCGAGGGCGGCGGGGTCGGCCGAGGCGGCGGGGTTCCTCGCGGAGTGGCCCCTGCAGGCTTACTTCGGCCTCAGGCTCCAGGAGGTGGGCTCCCTGCTGGAGGACGCGCTTTCTGCGGGGGAGGCGGAGGAGGGGGGGCGGCGGCCGGAGGAGGAGGGGGGAGGAGGCGAGGGAGGAAAAAGGGCGGCGGCCACGGGTCCCTTTGACGCTGCCGACGCCGCCGCCGCCGCCGCCGCCGCAGCAGCAGCAGACGCCGCAGCAGCAGACGCCGCCCCGCCCTCGGCCCCTCCCCTCTCCCTGCGCGCCTCGCTGGGACTGGCCCGCTCCCTCTCCAGGCTCGCCTCCAGGGGGGTGCTCGTCCGGCCCCTGAGCGACCGCTTCTGCGGCCTGGCGCTGCGGCTCTGCGAGCGGTTCGCGAGGTGGCTGCGCGCCGCGGCGGCGGCGAGGGAGGCGGACGCCAGGCGCGCCGCGGGCGCGGGGGGAGCGGGGGAGGAGGCCGCCCTCCCCTCGTCGCCTCCTCCTCCGCCGCCGCCCTCTGTCGAGGCCCTCTGCGCCGCGGCCTCGGACGCCTCCGCCATCGCCTCCTGGATGCGGGCCGGGGAGTTTTCCCGGGCGATGACGAGCGCGGCCGTCGGAGGAGGAGGGGGGGGAGCGGGAGGAGGCGCGGGCCGAGGCGGGGCTGCCTCGGCGGCCGTCGCCGCCGCCGTGGGGCGTGCCGCGGCCAAGCTCGACGCCGCCGCCGCCGCGGCACTCTCGGCCGCGGGCGCGGCCCTGGGCCTCGCCGCGGCCCCGAGGCTCCAGCAGCAGCTCCGCGGCGTCGTCGCGACCTACCGCATGACGCCGAGGCCGCCTCCCTCGAGGCCGAGCCCGTACGCCGCGGCGGCGCTCGCCGAGGCGCGGGGCGTCGTTGCCGCGGAGGAGCTCGCGAAGAAGAAGCAAAGAGAGCGAGGAGGAGGAGGAGGAGGAGGAGGAGGAGGAGGCCAGAAGGAACACCACTCTTCCGTGCTCGCCGCCGCCGCCGTCTCCGCGGTGTCCGGCGCCTTCGCTGACGCCGCAGCGGACGTCCTGGACGCCGTGAGGCGCACCGAGAGCTCGCTGCGCAGGCTGAAGAACAAGGCGGGGCCGGAGGCTGCGGCGGTGGCGGGCGAGGGCGCCGCCCCCGCGGCCCCCCCGTCGGGGTCGCCCGAGATGACCGACGCCGACAAGATCGCCGCGCAGATCCTCCTGGACGTCGCGGCGTTCGGGAAGGCGGGCAAGGAGCTCGGGTGCGGGGACCTCGGGGCGCTGGCGGAGTTCCGGAGGCTTTGGGAGGTGGCCGCCGCGGGAGCTGCTGCCGGGGGCAGCGGCGGGGAGGGAGACTTTGACGTCGAGAGGGTTCTCGTGGAGGCAGCGGCGAGGCAGCAGGAGCAGCAGCAGCAGGCCGCCGTTGCTCAGTCTCCGCCGCCTCCGCCGCCTCGAGCTGCTTCTGCTGCTCCTGCTGCTGCTCCTCCGTCGATGGGCCCGCCGTGAATCTGAAAACATAGAGTGAAACCACAGAGAGAGAAACGATTGTAGACCGAAGCAGCAAAAGACAGAACAAAACAAAAAAAGGAGAGGAGGTCGTGGCTAGAACTCGCATTCAAACCGCGATGGCTCGAGCATCGTCCGCTTTCGCCGCGCTCGCGGCGGTCTCCCTCGCCGCTCTGGTCGGCTTCCTGCTCCAGAGCGAGGCTCCCGACCTCGTGTATGCTCCCAGTGACGATGCTGCTTCGCGCATCGTCACTGGAAAAAATAAGAACGCAAAACTTTCTTCTTCGAACGCAAAAATAATAACGCGGCCGCTCCCTGGCTTCGAGGACCGACTGCGGGCCGCGCTCCGCTTCAGGACGGTCTCGACGCTTTCGAACCCCTCCTCGCACCTGGAGCGGCCGCAGGAGATGCTCGCGCTCCACGCCCACCTGCAGAGCTCCTTCCCGCTGACCTGGAGGACCCTCAAGCCGATGATTATCAACGAGTTCTCTTTGCTCTTCGAGTGGGAGGGCTCGGACGCGAGGGCGGCGCCGGGGCTGCTCGTCTCCCACCTGGACGTCGTCCCCGCCCCCGAGGACGACGGCGACGGCGACGGCGACGGCGAGGAGGGAGGAGGAGGGGCGTCCTGGGCCTCCGCCGGGGGAGGTCCCTTTGACGGCGCGCTGACCGCCGGAGAGGACGGCGGCCACTTTGTCGGCCGCGGCGCGCTGGACGTGAAGGGAGGCGCCCTTGCGATCCTCGAGGCCGTCGAGGCCCTCATCTCGCCGCCTTCAAACTCTTCTTCGGGGCCCCCGTTCTCCCCGAGGAGGACGCTCTTCATCGCTCTGGGCCACGACGAGGAGGTGGGAGGCTCACTGGGCGCGAGGGCCATGGCGCGAGAGATAGAGAGCAGGTTGCTGCTGCAACGCCGCGGGCTCTCTTCTTCGCCGTCGTCGCCGCCGCCGTCGCCGTCGTCGTCATCAAAGGACAAGCGACCTCCTCCTCCTCAGCTCGCCTTCGCCCTCGACGAGGGCGGGGTCGTCCTGCCCGCGGGTCTTCCCCCGCTGCTCAACGTGCCCGTCGCCGCAGTCGCCACGGCAGAAAAGGGATACGCCTCGCTGAGGCTGAGCCTGAAGGGGAACGGGGGCCACTCTGCGATGCCCCCGCTCGCGGCGGCGGCGACAGCGGCCTCGGCGCTGGCGAGGGCCGCGGCCGCCGCGGACTCCTCGAGGCCGAGGCCGAGGCTCGTGAGGCCGACCACCGACATGCTGCGAGCGGTTGGCGCGGCGAGCGGCATCAGGGGAGCGAGGCTCGGCGCGGCGGCGGTGGCCTGGCTCGCGGAGGCCGGAGAGGAAAAGGAGAAGGAGTGGTCGCCCCTCCTCGTCCTCTTTTCCTCGCTCGCCCGCGCCGCGACCTCGCGGATCGCCCTCGCGGCGGCCGGGGCCTCCCCGCCTCCCGTGGCCGCGCAGCTGGCGACGACCGTGGCGATCACGCGCCTGGAGACGGCGCTCGAGGAGAGCGGCGGAGGAGAAGAGAGCGAGGGAGAGAAAAGGAGCGCGGAGGCGGCGGCGGCGGCGGCGAAGCCGAAACCGAAAGCCGCCGTTGCGGACAACGTGATCCCTCCCTTCGCGGCGATGACCCTCAACTACAGGCCCCTTCCCGGGGATGACGCGATGATGGTTCCCATGGAGCATTTGCGGAAGGCCGCGGCGGCAGCAGGGCTCGTGTTTGATGACGGCAGCGACGGCGACGATGACAAAGAAAAGAAGGCGAAGAGGAGACGAAAAAACTCGACCCCCCTCGTCAGCGCTTCCGTCTCCGCGCTGAGGATCGAGCAGGCCTCGGCCGTGACGCCGGCGGACTCCAAACCCATGCGAGCTCTGCGGAGGGCCATCGCGAGTTCCGGGATGCCGAGGGAAGGGGGCATGGCGGTTGTGGTGAGAGTTTTCGATTTTTCGGTTTTTTTTTCATTTCGACCTCGACGACGACGGAAACGGCGAGAGGAGAGAGAGTCGCCTTCTCTCTATCTCACGCGCCCCCTCCTATTTTCCCCTTCTTCAAAAAAAAAAAAACAGCCCGTGCTCCTCGTCGGGGCCACTGACAGCAGGGCCTACCGAACGCTCCTCTCCTCTCCGTCGTCGTCGCCGTTGACGACGCCGCCCTCCTCTCCCTCTTCCTCAGGCCTTGAGCTCCTCGAAAGCAGCCGCATACTCCGCTTCCAGCCCTTTGCGACGAGCATGGCCGACCTCGGCAGGGTGCACGCGTCGGGGGAGAGGCTGCTGAGGAGGAGCTACGTCGAGGGCGTCGCGTTCTACGCTGCCTTCATCAGGGAGGCCGACGCGGAGGAGGTCGATTTGTAACGAAAAGTGTGTCGAGACCCTGGGGTCAAATCTTCCGCGGGGGAGCAATTTGGGCTCTCTCCCCTTCTGGGGAGAAATTTCTCTCTTCTGTGAAACACAAGTTTTTCGCCTTTTCGATCAACCTCCCTCCCCCCGTATCCGCTTCCCAAAGCAAGCTTCCATGTCTTCCACCCTCAGGGCTAGCACGCCCATGCGCACGGTGAGCCGCTCGAACCGTGTCCCGAGCCCGCGAAAGCGCGGCACGGGCTCGTTGAAACAACGGAAGTTTTTGATCGACGCCGCCGCAAGCCGCTTGTCTCTCTCGCCGCTCTCTCCTCTCGCTCGCTCGGTCGACGACCCGAGGCGACCTTGTTCGATCAATTTGCTCACCCCATTCCACCGCCTCCCAAACTCAACCTCAGGTCGCGCCGGCGCGCCGCTCGGTCTCTGTCCGCGCCGCTGTCAAGCAGGTTCGTCGTGGTGGTGTCGGCTTGGTCTCGCGAGGGCCGCGAGTGCGGCGCGCGGAGGCCCGATGGGCCTCGGAGAGCTCTCTTGGCTGAGCTAGCCTTTGGCCTTCTCTCGCCTGATTCGACCAGAGCTCGAGAGGCCCGTCGTTTTCGAGCGGTTACCGGACGTTTCTGTTTGCCCTCGCACTGTCGGCAGAGGTTTCGCATCTCTCCCTTGATCGTCACGTCGCGGAAATGCCCGATCAGCCGGCAAAACCGGTCAAATTCGGCACTCAAAAATCGAAACCTGGACGTGTGGCGACGACGGCAGCGCCTGAAGAAAAACACTCGTCAAAGTTCTTTTTCATTTGCTCACGCCGCGTCTCCTATCTATCCACGCCCTCTCTTTCCCCTTGTCCACCTCAGGTCGTCCGCCAGAAGGTCCCGCTCGAGCTCGAGAAGGGAGAGATGCCCCTCAACACCTTTAACAACAAGGCGCCGTTCAAGGTAAATTGAAAAGGTTTTTTCTTTCTTTTTCTTTTCGTTCGTTCGTTCGAGAGCCTCCGGCGCGAGCTCTGCGATTTTTTTCCCCCTTTTCACTTGACCCTCTCGTTCCAACCTCGCCGCTGACCTCCTGCTTCTTCCTTTTTTCTCCTTCTCGCTCCTTCTCCTTCTCCTCCCCCAAAACAGGCCAAGGTCAAGTCCGTCGAGCGCATCGTCGGGCCCAAGGCCACGGGAGAGACCATGCACATCATCATCGAGACCGAGGGCAAGATCCCCTTCTGGGAGGGGCAGTCGTACGGCGTGATCCCCCCCGGTGAGGATCGGGTTTTTTTTTCTTCCCCTTCCGTTTTTCCGGGCCTCTTTTTCCTCTCTCTTCTCTTTCCTCCGTCGCTCGCTCACCCTCTTTCCCTTTCCTTTTCCCTCTCCGTGAAAAAAAAACACCAAAACTCTCCAACAAAACAGGGACCAAGATCAACTCCAAGGGCAAGGAGGTCCGCCACGGCGTGCGCCTCTACTCGATCGCCGCCTCGCGCTACGGCGACGAGTTCGACGGCAAGACGACGTCGCTCTGCGTCCGCCGCGCCACCTACTGGTGCCCCGAGCTGAAGGCCGACGACCCGGCCAAGAAGGGCCTCTGCTCCAACTTCCTCTGCGACGCCAAGCCCGGGGACGAGATCGAGATGACGGGCCCGACCGGCAAGATCCTGCTCATGCCCGAGGACCCCAACGCCGTCCTGATCATGGTCGCGACGGGGACGGGCATCGCGCCCTTCCGCTCCTTCTGGAGGCGCTGCTTCCTCGAGGACGTGCCCAACTACAGGTTCGGCGGCCTCGCGTGGCTCTTCATGGGCGTCGCCAACTCGGACGCCAAGCTCTACGACGACGAGCTCTCCGAGATCCTCGCGACCTACCCCGACCAGTTCCGCCTCGACTACGCGCTGTCCCGCGAGCAGAGCAACGCCAAGGGCGGGAAGATGTACATCCAGGACAAGGTCGAGGAGTACGCCGACGAGGTCTTCGACCTGCTCAACAACGGCGCGCACATCTACTTCTGCGGGCTCAAGGGCATGATGCCCGGCATCCAGGAGATGCTCGAGCGCGTCTCCAAGGAGAAGGGCCTGGTCTGGGAGGAGTTCTTCGCCAAGCTGAAGAAGAACGAGCAGTGGCACGTCGAGGTGTACTAGATCTCGGTGGCCGATCTGGTGCGCGGAAGGAGTGGAGGAAGGGACGACGGGGGAAAGAGGGGGAAAACTTCTTTCCCGGGTTTTTTTGAAATGTTTTTTTTTCCTTTTTTCGAAAGAAAAAAGACGGTGAGAGAGAGAGAGAAACCATTTTTTGGGGCGGGAGACAAAGTGAGAGAGAGAATTCTTTTGTTTCTTTTGAGTGGAAGCACGCGACGACGCGAACCAGAGGCGGGAGTTGAAGCTCGTGTGTGAAAGCAAAAAGAAACCAGAGAGACGGGAAGGAAAAAAAAAAGAAAAAAGCTCTCCTCTCTCTCGACGCGGAAGGACTCCAGAATCGTTTCGTTTTTCGTCGCTACGGGGCTTCGAACGTTCAGCCTTCCGATGAAGACTCTGACCGATTGAGATCTGACCACTTGATCACCCACTGCCGTTGGCGGTGAGCGGACTCTCGGGGTCGGGCGGCGAAGGCGAGCAAAAAACAGAAAGAAAGAAAAAGAGGTCGAGGTCGAGGTCGAGGTCGAGGTCGAGGAGGTCGAGGTCCAGGTCCAGGTCGAGAGGGACCCTGACAGAGAGACCGAGAGAGCCAAAAACAAAAAATTGCTCTCTGCGAATCCACTCCTTTACTTCTCTCCCTCTTCTCTCCCCCGTGCCGCCCTCTTCGCGTACTCGCATTCCGCATAGCGACTCGCACGCGCACGCGCAAGGCCCGTCTCTACCTTTCCTAAAGAGAAAGGAACGAGCGCCCTTCGTCGCACAGAGGCAGAGCAGGGGATTCGTCCTCTGATTTCCAAAGCAAAAAGGCAAAAGCAGGCCGCCGCCGCTCCGCTTTCGACAATCCATCATGTCGTCCGCCCTCGTCTTCCGGGTGTCGACTGCCGCTCCCGCCGCCTTCAACGGCAGGCGCGGTGCCGTGGCTAGGTACGCGCAAGTGCAGAAAGTTTCGGAACAAGGCGCTGAGAACGCGAGACGAGAAAACCAAAGACTAGTTTTCCCCGTCTTTTCTCTCCCGCTCTCGCCCCGTCGTCGAAGCCACGTCGAAAACCGAAAAAAGCGAGCATTTCGACGTGCCGCGTTGCCTGGTCCTGGCCTCGCCTCGACTTGCCTCGAACGCGCGCGCGCCTTGATCTCACCCGCGCCCTGGTGCATAGATCGAGGCGAGAGGCGTGGAATCCAGCGGAGAGACGAGGGAGCAAACACAAATCGCCCGCGCGTTGGAGATGCGGCGGCGGCTCAGCTCGCTCGACCTCCCTCCCTCTCACCCTCTCTTTTCTCTTTTCTCCCTCTCAAAAATGTCAACCTTGCAACCACAGCGCCCCTCGCGCCGCGCCCCTGGCCTCCTCCACCGCCTCCATCGCCGCGACGCCCTTTCTCCGGAGTGCCGGCCCGGCCTCGTCCTCGCGCCCCTCCTTCCGCGGCGCCTCGGTCGTCCGCGCCGCCCTCTCGCGCAAGGGCAAGGAGCAGACGCTCGAGAAGCTCGCCGGCGCCTTCGAGTCCTCCGCCGTCGTCTTCGGCGTGCGCTTCCGCGGCGTCTCCGTCAAGGACGTCGAGAGGCTCAGGAGGGCCCTCCCGCCCTCGGCCAAGATGGTCGTCTGCAAGAACACGCTGCTGCGGCTCGCGGCCGAGCGCGCCGGCGCTGGGTGGGAGGAGGTCAGGCCGGCGACGTCGCTCGAGAACGCGTGGGTCTTCGCCGACGAGGAGGCGATCTCCGGGTCCGTGAAGGCGTTTCTAGACTTCGAGAAGAAGCTCCTCGAGCCCATCGCCAAGGAGGAGCGCGCCACCGCCAACGTCACCGCCATCTCGGGGGCCGTCTTCGAGGGCAAGTTCCTCGACGGCACGGAGGCGAGGAAGCTCGCGACGATGCCGACCAAGCAGGAGCTGATGCAGAAGATCGCCGTCCTGATCAAGAGGGTGCCCACGAAGCTGGCCGTCTCAATCAACGCCGTGCCGCGCAAGGTGGCCCTGGGCGTCAAGGCGCTGGCAGACGGGGACGACGACAAGACGAAGCTGGTCGGCGACGTGTTCCCCAAGGCGACTTGAATTTTTTTCATCTTCTTCTTTCTTCGAGGAGAAAAACCGGTTCCACACTTTTGGGCGTTTTGAATTATTCGTTTCTTTTCTTTTTTGGCGTGAAGGGGACGAGGGGGCTGTTTTGATAAGAGAGAGAGGAGGAAAGGAAGCGCGCGGCGCGGTGGCGCTTCCTTTCCTTCTTGCGATTTTGTGTCACAGAGAAAAACTCATTTTTCTGAGTCGAAAAAAGAAGAAGAAGAAATATTTAGTTTTTTCTCCCTTGTTCTTCTTTGTCTCTCTTCTTCGTCTCTCCTTCGTCTTCAAAAAACGTTAAACTGTCCATTACCCCTCTTGCGACAGCGCAGGGGGGGAGTGAGAGGCGGAGTCGAGAAGCAAGAGCAAGAAGAAAAGATGAAAAAGCGACAACGTCGACGACGACTGACCCCCCTCTTCCTTCTCTCCTCCTTCTTTCCTTTCTACTTCCACTTCTCCACCCCCCCCGTCCGCAAAAAGAAGTTCAGGTACCGAGATTTGAACTCGGGGTCGGCGCTATCTTTTTGCTCGGGCGGGGGAGAGAGGTCGTTCGCCCCCTCTTTCCTTCCGCACCCAACTCCAAATCGCATAAGACGCCTGTGTTGGACCAGACTACACCATACCTGACGGTATTTGGACCTCCGGCGAGCTAAAAAATGGTGGGGGACGACGGCGCCCGCCTCCATTTTTTTCTCAGCTATGTTGCGAGAGAAAGAGGTGAAAGGGTCGAACGCAGGAAAGGGAGAGAAGAAATCTCTCGCCCCCCCTTTTTACTTTCTCTTTTTCCGCCTTCTCTCGCCCCACACGCCGTTCATAGTGATTTTGTCGAATTTCTGGGGTATATAAACATGTTGCCTGGATTTTTCTCTTTTTCCCCTTTTACCTTCCTTTTGGTGCTTCCTCTTCGTTTTTCTTCAAACCTCGTCTTTTTACAGAAAATAAAGACGGAGGGAAAAAAGATTTCGTTCATACTCCGGCGCTCTCGCGGGGGATATTCCTCGCAGTACGTATAAAATAAGGCGAAGGAATTGAATTCAAAGAGGTCGAAGAAGAAGGAGAGCAACGTCGCGTGGCTGCTGCTGCTGTTTGCGGGAAAAAGGAAGAAAGAGAGATGAAACTCCCTCTCTTCTCTCTCGGTTCTGCGACGGATTCTCCTTTTTTAACCTCAAAAACTGCTCTAACGGAACCACCCCTGGGCCTGCTTCGCGGCGTCGTCGACGGCCCCCTTCGCCGCAGACTCCGCGTCCTCGACGGCGCCCCTCGCGGCGGACCCGACCTCCTTCGCCGCGGCCCTGGCCGCGGCCGCCGCGTCGTCGGTCTTGGCCTTGAAGCCGAACCAGCCCTTTTTGACGTCAGGCTCGGCCTTTTTGACCAGCCTGAGAGATTGATTTTTTGATTGAAGGCGAGGTTGAAAAACAGAGCGAGTGTTTTTTTTCTTCTTCTTTTGACCTCCCCAACCTCTGAAGAGAGACGGAAAAAAACAAAAAAAACTCTCTCACCCTTCGGCTTCCGACTCCAGCTTGCCCGCAGCCTTCTCCACCCACCCCTTTGCCGCCGCGGCCTCGCGCTTCAGCTCCGCCTCTGCGCGCTTCGCCAAATCGGCCGTGGCGCCCTCGATCTTCTTCTCCGCTCCGGTGACGGCCGAGGCTGCGCGGTGCGCTGCGTCGTCGACGCGCCTGGCGGCGTCTCCCGCTGCCGAGGAGACGGAGTGCGCCGCCTTGTCTGCCGCGGAGGCGAACTGCGTCGCGGGCTTGCCGTGCTGCGAGAGAGAGAGAGAGAGAGGGAGAAGAGAAGAGGAAGAGAGAGAGAAGAGAAGAGGAAGAGAGAGAGAGGAGAAAAAAGAAACGGAAAAAAAAGGTCAGTTGGCAGGGGGGGCGTCGATCTCACCCGCAAGGCCATGGCGATTGGGTCCACTTCCCCCAAATCTCGCTCCGGGACCCTTATGGGTCGCTTCCTCTCTCAACGACGCACGATCATCTCGTCCATGTATCCCTGGCTGTAGCACCAGTAGCCGCCTGCGGCTACGCCGCCCAGGAGCAAGACGGCGATCCCTCCTCCTGCGCCGCCGCCGCCGCCCGACTGCTGCGCATCGGACGCGAACGACCGCTTTAGCTGCTGCTGCGAGGAAGAGAGGAGGCGCTGCCTCTGGGACAGGAGCGCGCGCGCTGCGAACATCTCGATAGAGAGAGCGGGAGAGTTGTTGGCGGGAGGAAGAGAGAGCAAGGCGGGAGCTTTTCGTTGGAGAAAGGGTTGGAGTGATTGCCAGGGCCTTAGCTGACTTCATCTTTTTTCCCTCTTTGACCTCCTCGACCTCGACCCTCGACTCCCTATCCCGCCCTTTTGTTTTTGAGCCGCGCGAGAGATACATCTGTCTTTTTTTTCTTACATCTGGCGGTGCGCGTGTTGATACCGACCAGAAAACGTTTTTGTTCGTTTTGGTTTGGTTTGGACAATTTCCGAATCGCGAGTCTTCTGTGGTGCGAGAAAAAAAGGAAGAAAAGAAAACATCGGAAAATGGAAAAAAAAAGAAAAAAACGGAACGAAGAAAAAAAAAATCGGCCGCACCCTCGCACCACCTCTCTTTCCCCTTCAGTTTAGCCTCCCCCTGCACCCCCTCGCCCCGCAGTGGCACTCGATCGCCGGCTCGTCCGGCTCCGGCTCGAACTGGTAGTCGTACGTCAGCTCCTCTCCGGCAGCGATGGCCCTCTTGGCCACGACGCCCACCCGGGGGAGGCGAAGGCTGACCTCCTTTGTGCCGGCTCCGTCGCCATCGAGGGCCTCTGTCACGCCGCCGTCGGCGTGCGCCCTCGTGGTGCAGTTGGGGTCGCAGCTGTGGTTGATGAAGCGGGCAGCCCCTCCCGTCTGCGTGGCGTCGACGACGACGGGGACGCCGGCGAAGGGGGGCGGGGGAGGAGGGAGAGGGAGAGGAGGGGGAGAGGAGGAGGGGGGGTCGTTGTTTTTGGAGGCGGAGCCCGCGGCGTCGGCGGCGGACCCGCCGCCGACGCTCCCCTTTTCCTTCTCCTTCCCTTCCCCGTGCTGCTGCTGCCCTTCCTCGTCGTCGTCAACGTCCACCCGGAACATGTACGTCCCGCCGTCCGCGAACCCGTACGCGGCCTCCCGCACGTCGGCGAGGGGCCCCCGCACGAGCTCCCCGAGGTAGTCGGCGACAAAGGCGCCGGCCGGGATCGGCTCCAGGGCAAAGAGCCCCCGGCCGTGGAGTCCGCGGCCGCAGGCGACGGCCGCGGGCCTCCGGCCGTGGGGCCAGCGCCTGGCCGTCGGGTCCGGGACCGCAGGGTTTGTGAGGGCGAGGACGTTGGGCGGGAGCGGCGGGGCGGCAGGAGCGGGGTCCGCGGTCTTCGCCGCTTCCTTCTCGGCGGCGGCGCGGGATCGGGTGCGGGAGGGCGGCGTCGCCGCCGCCGCTTTCTTCCCGTTGTCGCGCGGGGTCGGGAGCTCGTCGGTGTCGTCGAGGCCTCCTCCGCTCGAAGTCGGGGAGACGTTTTGCGTGTTGCCGCCGCTGCTCCTGCCCCCGCTGCTCCTGCCTCCGCTCCCGCTCCCGCTGCCGCTGCCTTCTTCCTCGGAGCCTCCCACGTCGTCGGCGGCGGGAGCAGCAACTTCGGCAGTGGGAGGAGCAGCAGAAGGAGCGGGAAGCAGCCGCTTCAGGATCTCCTCCTCTTCTTCCTCGCTGGCGCCGATGCGGATCACCAAAGGGGTCTGCGCTCCTTTCGCGACGAGCTCGAACCTCGAAGGAGGGAGAGATGGGACAGCAGCAGCAGCCGCAGCAGCAGCGTCGCCGTCGTCGTCGCGCTCGCGCTCGCTTCCGCTCTCGTCGCCGCTGTCCTCGCCGCCGCCTTTCGCCGCCGGACCCGCGAGCGGCCTCCACGCGTGCGGCTGCCTGGGCAGCCTCGGCACGTCGCGCGTGCCCCTGCGCCTCAGCAGGGCCAGCGGAAGCTCCCTGCCGGCGGGCCTGGACGAGCGACACGAGGAAGCTTCCTCGCGGTCGGCGAGGGCGCCGGTGCCGGCGTCCGCGGCCGCGGCCGCCGCGGCGTCCGCCTCCTCGCCGCTCGCCCGCAGCCCGGGAGCGAGCGTCGAGGGCGCCAGCGTCGTCGCGGTGATCGCCGTGGCCGCCCCCGAGAGCACGGGGACGATCGAGATCCCCAGGGCCCCCGCGTCCTTGCGGCGCTTCTGCTGCTGCTGGAAGCGGCTCGCGCGCGTCGAGGGCGACAGCGGCGCTGCCGCTGCCGTTGATGCGACGTTCTGGGGCGACGAGAGGACGGCCCACTGCCTCTTCGGCCTCTGCGGCGAGGCGGCGGAGGCGAGGAGATGCTGCTGCTGCTGCTGCTGCTCGAGGTCCATGGCGGCGGGAGGCGGAGGGGGCCTCGGGGTCGCCTCCGCTTCCGCCGCTCCAAAGAGGAGCAGCGGCGCTGGCAGCGGCGGCGGCGGCGCCCTCGACAGCGGGGAACGCGCCGCTGGCCACGGCTGCCTCTTGTTGCCAGCTGCGAGGTTGCCGGCGGCGTCCCCGCGCATCAGCGAGTCCCTGCGCGAAGGAAGCAGCGGGGCGAAGAGCGGAGGGGGCCCGGGAGGGGTCGCCGTCGCCTCCGAAGCTGTTGGCAGCCCGGGGACGCCGCCGAGGCCGAGGGGCGGCCGCGGCGTCTGCTGCTGCCGCTGCTGCGGCGGCGGCGCCTGCTGCTGCTCGGGGGGGCGAGCTGCTGTTGCCTGCAGCGGCGCGAGCGGCATCGGAGAGGGCGAGGTGGACCAGGGGATGCGCTCTCGCTCGTCGTCGGCGGCGGCGGCGGCAGCGGCGGCAGGGAGGTTTCCTCTGCTGCTCCTCCTCCGTCGGCCTTCGTCGTCGCCGCGCGTCCGCAGCTGCGGCCAGCGGTCTTCTCCCGCTCCGTTGCCGCCGTTGTCCCCCTCCTCGTCCTCTTCTTCCTCGTCCTCGTCTTCTTCTTCTTCGGACGAGGAAGAGGAGTCCAGCACGATGACGCCTCCGGCGAGCGCGGCGTCTACGGCGGCGGCTGAGCGCGCCGCGGCCCTCTCGCGGGCGCGCAGCAGCGAGCGCTTTGCTGCCTCTTGGGCGACCGAGAGCGCGAGCGCATCGGCGAGCGCGGCGAGCAGGAGCGAAGGCCCTTGCTGCAGCTTTCGCTGCTGCTGCTGCTGCTGCTGTTGCTGCCTCTCCTTCTCCTTCTCCTTGCTGCTCTGCCGCCACGCCTCGACGACCTCCGAGGCCCTGAAGACCCCGCCGGCGGCCCCCGAGTCCACGTCGAAGACGAGCTGGTTCCGAGGCAGGGAGAGAGTCTCTTCGTCCTCGGCGTTTGCGTTCGCTTCTCCTCTCTCGGAAAGAGACCCAGAGCGAGAAGGCGAAATTGCCGCGGCGAGCTGCTCCGAGGTGAGGGGGCCGCGGGGCTGCCCCGAGGAAAGGTCGACCCATGCCCACCGGGCTCGAGGAGGAGCGCCCTCCTCGTCTCCGCCGGCGGGAAGAGGAGGAGGAGGAGGAGGAGAGACCGAAAGGGGACCGTTTGCGTCGGCGGCGGCCGCGGCGGAGGCGGCGGCGGAAGCAGCAATGAGGAACGCGGCGACGTCTGCCGCGTCCGCGGCCGCGCCCGAGGACAGCACGCGGGAGCGGTACTTGGCCGCGACCTCTCCGGCCCTCTCTGGGGCGGCAGCAGCAGCAGCAGCAGCAGTCGCTGCTGCCCTCGGAGGAAGGAGCAGCAGCGGCGGCGGCACGGAGGCGGCAGAGGGAGGCAGCAGCAGCGTCTCCGGGAGCACCCTCCCGCTACGCAGGGCCCGCTCCAGGGCGTAGACGGGCAAAGACCGGCCCTGGAGGCGGCAAGGAGGAGGAGGAGGAGGAGGAGGAGGAGCAGCGGGCGGAGGGGCGAGCCTCGAGGAGGAAGCCGTCGCGGCGGCAGCGGCGGCGGCGGCGGCCTCCCCGGGGGTCAAGACCCTCCAGCAGCCGCCGCCGGCCTCCGCGGCCAGCGCCGAGACCGCGTTCGCCGCGTGCCTCGCGAGCCTCCCGACCCTCGCCGCGTCCGCGGCCTCGCGGCGCGCGCGGGCCAGGGCCGCCGCGGTCGAGAGCGCCGAGGAGAGCGCGGCCTCCGTCTCCGGGGCCGAGTGCTGCACGAGAGCCTCTCGGAGCGTCGTCGTCGTCGCCGCCGTCGACTCTTCTTCGTCTGCTGCGACCACTTCTGCGCCGTCGTCGTCGCTGTCGTCGCCCTGGCTTCTCATTCTTCTTCTGCGACGTCCCCCGGGGACCCTCTCGACGAGGGAGAGCCCTGGGTCGAGGAGAGAGGAAGGAGGAGGAGGAGCAGACGCGGCATCGCCTCCTCCTCCTCCTCCTCCTCCTCCTCCCTCCTCGTCCTTCTGCCTATGCCGCTTCTCCTTCCGCGCCGCCGTCGCCGCCCTCCTCCACGCCCTCCTGACCGCGAGCAGCGCCACGGCCGACAGGGGCCTGGGAGGCTGCCTGGAGGGGCTGGGCGAGACCAGAAAGGGAGGCAGCGGGCTGGGGGAGCAGGGCGGGGACGAGAGAAGGCGGTCGTCGTCTGCGGCGCTGGGGCGGCGAAGAAGGCAGCTGCGGCCGCTCGTCGTCGTCGTCGCTTCGCCGTTGCTGTTCCTCCGCTTCTCGTCCTCGCTCCCTCCCTCGACCAGGCGCCACTCGCTGGCGCGGGCAGAGGGCCTCGACTCCTCCTCGAGCTTCAGCAGGGCGGCGAGGGCGCTGCCCTTGAGCCTCTCCGCCTCCGCGGCCCTCGCGGACGCGGCCTCCGAGCGCGCGGCCGCGGCGTCCGCGGCGGCGGCCCGGGCTCGCACCGTGCGGACGAGCGCGGCGTGCTTGCCCGTGCCCCTGATCGTTGGAGTCGCTGCTGCTTCGGGGGCAGCAGCGGCGGGCTGCTGCGGAGGCTGAGGCTGCGGTGCCGACGGAAGAGGAGGAGGAGCGGCGCCGACCCCGGCGCTCGGTCGCAAATCTGCTGCCATCATCGCGCCCCCGCCGAGCCTCGACGGGGGACGATTCCCACGGAACTGTGAGCCCCTGGATCTGCTCGCACCTACGGCACCGTGGGAAGCTTCGGGCGGAGGCGGCACAGGGTGGAGAAGAGCGGGCGAAGGAGGACGAAGAGAGGAGGCGACAGGCATCATCACCCGCTCTCGCTCTTCTGCGCCTCCTCGGTCGATCGGGGCCAAGCTCTTCCTGCCGCGAGCTGCCGCGCCTCCGGTTCCGCTGCCTGATCCCCCTTCTCTCCGGCTTCCGGGAAAGCCTGCGGGCGCCTGTTCCATCAGAGAGGGGCCGGCTGGACTCCTCTCCGGCAGCAGCCAGGGAGGGAGCGCCGGCTCGCCTGCGTTCCCGCCATGTCGAGCGACGGTGGCGTCGCCGACTCCGCGGCTTGGCGGCGACGGAGCCATCGCGCTAGGCGCGAAGGTGGGGCTTCCTTTGCAAGCCTCCGGGGATCCCTCGATCAGGAGAGGTGTTTTCCCCTAGCCGTGCATCGGCAAATGATTCGAAGGCGTCATCTTGAGGGCACAGTTGGTAAAAGGAAAGAAAAAAACTGATTTTTAAACGACCGGCGAAAAAACTGCTTAAAAAAATCTCTCGCTTCTCTATCTTTCTTTCAACCTCTTCCCTTCCCAGCTCCCTCCTCCTTCCAGCTCCTCCTTCCTCCTTCCTCCTCCACTCCTCCGCCCCTCCGCCACTCCTCCTCCACTCCTCCTCCACTCCTCCACTTCTTACTTCCCGCTTCTGCACCCGACCCCAAGCCTGCTCTCTCCCTTGAGCGTCGGGTTCGCGCAGAGCCTTTTGGCGTCCTCGTTGCCGATGAGCGCGTCCTCGAAGACGGCGCCCGTGAGGTCGGCGCCGTCAAAGGTCACGCCGGTGATGATCGCGTTGGTGAAGTTCACGCCGCTCATGTCGGTCTTGCCGAAGTCGACGCGGTCGAGCACGGCCGAGGTCATGTCGGCGCCCCGGAACGAGGCCCCCACGGCGTACGCCTTGGACATGACCGTCTCGACCATCCTCGCGCCTGACAGGTCCGCGTCCGAGAGCAGCGCGCCCGAGAGCGTCTTGCCCGAGAGGTCGGCCTTGGCCAGCTTGCAGCCGCGGAGGTCGAGGGTCCTGTCCGAGACGGCGTTGGCCTGGCCGATGGTGTTTCCCGTGAAGGCGCGCTCGCAGCGCAGCGGGTCGTTGTCGATCGGGGGCAGGCGCGGGGCGGCGGAGGCGGCGAGCGGCGACAGGAGCATCACCGCGGCGGCGGCGAGGGAGGCGGCCCTCGAGGCCAGGGTGGGCGGCGACGACGACGGCGCCATGGGGGCCGCTTTGGAGGCCTGCTGCTGGTTGGCGGAGGCTGCTTGAGGATTTGATTTTTTTTTGGAAACGGAGGAAGGGGAGAGGAGGAGGAGGCAGGGGAGGAGGTCGAGGTTGAGAAAAGAGAGAGGGAGAGAGAGAGAGAGAGAGAGAGAGAGAGAGAGAGAGAGAGAGAGAGAGAGAGAGAGAGAGAGAGAGAGAGAGAGAGAGAGAGAGAGAGAGAGAGAGAGAGAGAGAGAGA
>Ga0315289_10001165_pt1 | contig 41124 bp, 31 predicted proteins | sample YL17G11_40_MG_FD_203452 | JGI IMG/M metagenome (GOLD analysis project Ga0315289, IMG submission 203452) | Sediment microbial communities from Yellowstone Lake, YNP, Wyoming, USA - YL17G11_40 | ecosystem: Environmental > Aquatic > Freshwater > Lake > Sediment | place: USA: Wyoming | collected... | reverse complement strand
CTGCCACCAAGATGGCGAATAGATGAATCCGACCTGATCGGAACCGGGTGCGTTCACGTATGTCACTGGTAACCGAAATGCCAACATGAACCCCTTGACAAGCGGAGCGCTTTCATAGATGAGCGGCGCGGAGCAAAGCGAAGAATCTTGGCCCGAACCGCCATTTGGCCTCACCTTTCGCGTCTGAGCGACGCCCTTCTCTCGGACGAAAGAGCGTTGCCTGCACGACGTTCAAACTGGTGCAGGGTCAGGCGTGTGCAGCGAACCAGGAAATGGCTCCGCCGCACGCGGATCAAGAGATGGAGATCGTGACGTGAGAACGGTACAGGAACAATACGTCGTTGATACCGAGGGCAAGAAACGGCGGTGATCCTTCCCGTTAAGCGGTATCAGCGGCTGATGGAGGACCTTCACGATCTGGCCGTCGTCGCCGAGCGGCGGGATGAACAGCCGATTAGCCTTGACGAGATGAAGCGGCGGCTCAAGCGGGGGTCATCCTCGATATCATTTATCCGCAGATGACGCAGACCGCGCAGATTGGGCTATGGTTGGCGAACTCTCTTGAGATCTGTGTAATCTGTGAGATCTGCGGATAGAAGTCTGCAAGTATGCTCTCCACCCGCGATGTCAAACGCAAGATTCGCAGCGTCCGCAATATCGAGCAGATCACTCGGGCGATGAAGACCGTCGCCTCGGTCAAGCTGCGGCGCGCGGAGGCGCGCATCCGCGCGGCGCGCCCCTATGCCGACAAGATGGCCCAGATGCTGGCCTCCCTGGGGGCGGTGGAGATCGAGCATCCGCTGCTCCAGCAGCGCCCGGTGCGCACCGTCGGCCTTGTCATCATCGGCGCCGACCGCGGCTTGTGCGGCAGCTACAACCATAACGTCATGCGCCGCGCCGCAGTCGCCGCGCTGGCGGCGCCGAAAGTGGAGCTCATGCCCCTGGCGCGCAAGGCGGCCGATTTCGCGCGTCGCTCGAAGCAGATAGTGCGCGAGGGGTTGGCGCGGCTGGGCGACGAGCCCAAGTTTGCCGAGGTCTCCGCCGTCGCCGACCAGGCGGCGGGGCTCTATGCCGCGGGGGCGTGGGACGCGGTGGAGCTGGTCTATACCCGCTACTTGGGGGGTCAGCAATCGCAGGTGGTCGCCGAGCGCTTGCTGCCCATGGCGCCGCCCCAGGGGGCGCCGCGGGAGTTTATCTTCGAGCCGCCGGCGCCGGTGCTGCTGGAGGCGCTGCTGCCGCGCTTCATCCGCACTCGGGTATGGGCCGCGGTGCTCGACGCGCAGGCCAGCGAGCACGCGGCGCGCATGATCGCGATGACCCTGGCGACCGACAACGCGGGGGAGATGATAGACTCGCTCACCCTTGAGTACAACAAGGCCCGCCAGGCCTCCATCACCAGGGAGCTGCTCGACATCGTGGGCACCGCCGAGGCGCTGGCATGACAAACTGGATCTGAACCACGGAGAACACAGAGAACACGGAGTCGGACTTGTGAAGCAGCAATCTTTCCTTCCGCACTTCTCTGTGTCCTCGGTGCCCTCTGTGGTTGACCGTTCCGTTACTGAGGTGATAGGACATGCCGCGAGGCGAAGTGGTGCAGGTGATCGGGCCGGTGGTGGACGTGCGCTTCAAGCCCGAGGAACTGCCCGAGATTCTGAGCGCGCTCATCATTGAGGACCCGCAGCACGGGCGCACGCTGACCTGCGAGGCGACCCAGCACATCGGCGACGACATCGTGCGCTGCGTCGCCATGGCCTCCACCGACGGCATTTACCGGGGCATGGAAGCCCAGGACACCGGGGGACCTATCACGGTGCCGGTGGGGCGGGCGACTCTGGGTCGCTTGTTCAATGTCCTGGGCCAGCCGGTGGACAACATGCCCCCGCCGGAGGGCGCCGAGCGCAAGTCCATCCACCGCCTACCGCCGCCCTTCGAGGAGCAGGGCATCGTGAGCGAGATCTTCGAGACCGGCTTCAAGGTCGTGGATCTCATCTGCCCCTACCCCAAGGGCGGCAAGGTGGGTATGTTTGGCGGCGCCGGCGTCGGCAAGACGGTGCTGCTCATGGAGCTCATCCGCAACATCGCCGCCGAGCACGGCGGCACCTCGGTCTTCGGCGGGGTCGGCGAGCGCACCCGCGAGGGCAATCAGCTCTACCTGGAGATGAAGGAGTCGGGGGTCATTGACAAGACGGTCATGGTCTTCGGCCAAATGAACGAGCCGCCGGGGGCGCGCTTGCGCGTCGGCCTCACCGCGCTGACCATGGCCGAGTACTTCCGAGATGTCGAAGGGCAGGACGTGCTGTTCTTCATTGACAACATCTTTCGTTTCGTCCAGGCCGGCAGCGAGGTTTCGGCTCTGCTTGGCCGCATGCCCTCCGCCGTCGGCTATCAGCCCACCCTGGCGAGCGAGATGGGCGAGTTCCAGGAGCGCATCACCTCCACCAAGCGCGGCTCCATCACCTCGCTCCAGGCGATCTACGTCCCCGCCGACGATATCACCGACCCCGCGCCGGCCACCACCATGGCCCACCTCGACGCCGTCACCGTCCTCGACCGCGCCATCTTCGAGCGCGCCATCTATCCCGCGGTTGACCCGCTGCGCTCGACCTCCCGCATCCTCGACCCGGTAGTGGTCGGCGAGGAGCACTATCGGGTCGCGCGCCAGGTGCAGGAGGTGCTCCAGCGCAACAAGGACCTTCAGGATATCATCGCCATCCTCGGCATGGACGAGCTGTCAGACGAGGATAAGCTCATCGTCCAGCGCGCGCGGCGCATCGAGCGCTTCCTGTCGCAGCCATTCTTCGTCGCCGAGGTCTTCACCGGCCTCGAGGGCCGCTATGTGCGCATCGCCGACACCGTGCGCGGTTTCAAGGAAATCCTGGAGGGCAAGCACGACGACCTGCCGGAGCAAGCGTTCTACATGGTGGGCGCGATTGAGGAGGCGATGGAGAAGGCCCAGGCGTTGCAGCGAGGGCGATGATGCCGGCGCCGTTTCAGCTCGATGTGATAACGCCCGACCGCACGGTTTTCTCCGGGACCGTGGTCAGCCTCGTCGCGCCCGGGGTCGAGGGCTACCTTGGAATCCTGGCTCACCACGCGCCACTGGTCACCGCGCTGCGCGTGGGCGAAGGACGAGTCACCGATACCGAGGGCCGCGAGACCTATTTCGCCATCAGCGGCGGGTTCCTCGAGGTCGCCGACAATCGCGCGATCCTGCTCGCCGATGCCGCCGAGCGCGCCGATGAAATAGACGTCGCCCGCGCGCAAGCGGCGCGCCGGCGGGCAGAGGAGGCCCGGGCAACGCGCCCTCGCGAGGATCCGGTTCTTGCGGCCGCAGAAGCCGAGCTGGCGCGCGCGCTCAATCGGCTCCACATCGCCCGGGAGCACGGCCGCGCCGACTGACGGCGGAGCTCAGGGTACTAACCACAGATAGACACAGATGAACGCGGCCGGCAGACATCTGTGTCCATCGGCGTTCATCTGTGGTTCCACCCCTCCCGGACACGTCATCCTGAGCGCCGCGCTGAGCGTCAGCGAGGCGCGAAGTCGAAGGATCTTGCCCTCGCTGGAGCACTTTGCCGCACTCGCGGCCGATTACGAGACGACTTCGATGCTGTGCTCCTACCAGATCGCGCCCGATCCACGCTGCTACGCCGAGTAGCCTCGGCGTCCTCGCCATTCGTCCTGGCTGTGGGCAATCCTTGCGTCCAAACGGGCGCGAACGGAGCTGGGGGTTGTGCACGTGGAGGACGAGTAGTATCCTGTAATCGTTCCGAGGGTGCGCGCCTTGAAAGGACCGATGCGATGGCGACGAAGTACGGAAAATGGACGACCATAAGGTCACTCGGGGAGGGCGGACAAGCACAGACATTCATTGTCGAATGTGCCGAATTCCCCGGCGGCAAGTACGTTCTCAAACGGCTCAAGAATATCAAGCGGCTGGGCCGGTTCGAGCAAGAGATCCAGGCGGCGTCAACGCTATCTCACCCAAACCTACTGCGCGTAGTGGATTACCACCTTGAGGGAAAGCACCCGTACCTGGTGACTCCCTACTGTGGTGGCGGGTCACTCGCCGAGACGGATCTGAGTGAACTCTCCACGATGGACAAGCTTGTCCTGTTCAAGGGCATATGCGAGGGCGTCGCACATGCACACGCACAGAAGATCATCCACCGAGATCTCAAGCCGGAGAACATCTTCCTTAAAGAGGACGGGAGAACGCCGGTAGTAGGCGATTTCGGAATCTGCTTCATTTCAGACAACGGCGAGAGGTTTACTCTCGTCGATGAGGTGGTGGGCGCGCGCTTCTACACTGCCCCCGAACTAGAGGACGGCAGAGCGGACCTCGTATCAGCAGCATCGGACGTGTACTCGTTGGGCAAGCTGCTCCACTGGCTGATGACCGGCAAGGAGTTCTCAAGGGAGAAGCACCATGACGAAGCTTACGATCTAGCGAAGCTCATGCCTGCGCCGGAAGGATTTCTGATAAACGAGGTGCTGGATCGCATGATGGCGGTTGACCCGAGTCAGAGATATGCCGACGCAGATGAACTTCTCGATGACTTACATTGCCTTATCCGGAGGATCGAGATGAAGGCACACCCTGTCAGTCTTGAGGCTCCCCAGGAATGCAGCTACTGCGGCGTTGGCACGTATCGTCTGATCGTAGATTATCGGAAAGGAAAGGACAAGGTGCAGGCCGATGCGAGAACGCTAGGTTTCACCGTAGACCCGGGCTCAGTCTGTCTGATCATGGTGTGCAATCACTGCGGGAACGTCCAGATCTTCCGGCCGGACAAAGCCCGTGACCCGTGGATTTGGGGCGACGTGACCGGGCACCGTGCGCCCAGTTCGTAACCGAGTGGGCCGCGGAGCATGCCTCCGCCCAGGTGAAGAGCGGGCTTATAGTACCGCGACCGACGGGTGTCAGGAAATGACGACATGTGGAGCGGCGCATTCGGGCGGAAGCGGCGTTGCTCCTACGCAAACGGCCGCTCCGGCAGGTGCCCCTCGCACACATGCAGAATGAGAATCTCGCGCGGGTAGACGGCGGTTTCAATCGCACACCTGCTCCCGACGCAGCATCGCAGCACAATCCCTGCACCAGGGACCATATTGACCCACAACCCCGACAGCATCTATATCACCGGCGGCGCCAGGCTCGAGGGGCGCGTCGGCCTCGATGGCAGCAAGAACGGATCTCTGCCGCTGCTGGCGGCGACCTTGCTGACGGATGACGAATGCGTCATCGGCAACCTCCCGCTCATCGAGGACGTCTTCACCATGATCGAGCTGCTGCGCGCCCTGGGCAAGCGCGCGGCTGTGGATGAGAATGGTGTCGCGCGCATCAGCGGCGGCTCCCTGAGCCCCGAAGCGCCCCTTGCCCTGGTGCGACGCATGCGGGCATCGTTTTGGGTCGCCGGGCCGCTGTTGGCCAAGCTGCACGAGGCGATGGTGCCTTTGCCTGGCGGCTGCGACCTGGGCAGCCGGCCGGTCAACTTCCATCTGGAGGCGTTCGAGCGGCTGGGCGCGCACATCGCGGTCGAGCACGGCTACATGAAGGCCCAGGCGCCGTCCCTGCGCGGCGCCACTATCTACCAGGATGCTCGCGTGCGCAGCATGGGCGCGACCATGAACACTGTGATGGCGGCGTCCCTCGCCGACGGCGTGACGGTTATCCAGAACGCCTCCTGCGAGCCCGAGGTGGTTGACCTTTGCCGCTTCATTAACGCCATGAGCGGGCGCATCGAAGGCGCGGGCACAACCACGTTGCGCGTGGACGGTGTCAAGCGACTGCACGGCTGCCAGTTCCATGCAAGCTGTGATCGCATCGAGGCAGGGACCCTGCTGCTCGCTGGCGCCATCTCGCGCGGCGATGTCACCGTCGGGCCCCTCGATGCTGAACAACTGCAATGCTTCCTCGACAAGTTGACCGCCACCGGGGCGCAAGTGATGATTGACAGCGAGAGTATTCGCGTCATGTCCGCCGGACGACCGCGCGCCGTGGACATCCTGACCGGCCCCCATCCCTCCTTTCACACCGACCTTCAGCCTCAGACCGTGGCCCTGCTCTGTCTTGCCGAGGGCACCAGCGTCGTTCAGGAGACAATGTACGACAGCCGTCTGCCTTACGTTGATGAGCTGCGGCGCATGGGCGCCGAGATCAAGGTCGTGGATCAGACCGCGATCATTACCGGCGTCGAGCGCCTGACCGGCGCCGTGGTGCAGGCGCTCAACATCCGCGCCGGCGCCGCCCTGGTGCTCGCGGGCCTTGCCGCCGAGGGCGTCACCGAGGTCACGGGGCGCCACTTCATTGACCGTGGATACGCCAATCTCGAAGGCAAGCTCGCGGCCCTGGGCGCCAAGATCGAGGCCAACAACAACCGGAGGCGCGCGTGTTCGGCCTAGGCTTTGGCCTCGGGGTTGACCTCGGCACCTCCAACATCGCCATCTACATGCGGGGCAAGGGCATCGTGCTGCGCGAGCCCTGCGTGGTCGCTGTGAGCAAGGAAACGGGGGAGGTGCTCGCGGTGGGCGAGGGAGCGCGGCAGATGCTGGGGCGCACGCCCGCCAACGTCATCGCGAGCCGGCCGCTGCGCGATGGGGTAGTAGCGGACTTCACTATCGCGCAGAAGATGCTAAAGTATCTCTTCGCCAGGGCTTGCGGCCGGCGGCTCGCCAAGCCCCTGGCGCTGGTCTCGGTGCCTTCGGATGCGACCAATGTCGAGCGCCGCGCGGTGGTGGAGGCGGCGACCATGGCGGGCGCCAAGCGCGCGATCCCGCTTGAGGGTTGTATCGCTGCCGCCATCGGCGCCGGCCTGCCGGTGATGGGCGCAACCGGAAGCATGGTGGTGACCATTGGCGGCGGTGTCACCGACATCGCGGTAATCTCGCTCGGCGGCATCGTGGTCAGCGACTGCCTGCGCCTCGGCGGCGAGAAAATGGACGAGCTGCTGGCGCGCCACCTCAAGCGCGAGCACAACCTGATGATTGGCGAGCGCACCGCAGAAGAAGTGAAGATCACCATCGGCTCCGCCTGGCCGGTTGGCGAGGAACGGGTGATGTCGGTGCGGGGGCGGGACCTGGCGACCGGGCTGCCCAAAACGGTCGAGATCGGCTCCACCGAAGTGCGTGATGCCTTCGCCGAGGCGCTCACGCCCATCGTTGATCGCACCCGGGCTTTGCTTGAGAACACCCCTCCTGAGCTGGCGGCGGATATCATTGACCATGGCATCACGCTGGCAGGAGGCGGGGCGTTGCTGCGGGGGCTGGATCAACGCATCGCCCATCACACCCAGGTCCCGGTGCGGGTCGCCGACGACCCCATGTCCTGCGTCGCGCTCGGCGCGGGGCAATACCTGGATGTGGTCAAACGCCTCCCCAGACCGCGCGAAACCTCCTGGCGCATGGAGGCCTAGAATGGAGCGGCGGCCGCCCCCGGCCGCTGACGGTAGGCCAGGCGTCCCGCCTGGCAATGTAGCACAGCCGCCCCCGGCTGTGTCCTGCAGCGGCGAGGCTCCTTTGCCGCTGCGATGAGGTAAGCCGATGACCGAGCTCGTCTGGAACGGCAAGTACGACAAAGACGGCAAGCGCGCCCACCCGCCAGATCGCCGCGAGCTGACCTCCGGCGCTACTGCGGCTGCTCGTGCTTCCGCCTTCGCGGGCGACGGAGTTCCGCTTCGGCGGACGAAGGCGTCGTAGCGAAGTAGGCCTCTGCGCTGCGTAGCATGGCTACGCTATGCAGAGCAGTGTCGCTACTTCGCAGAGTAGTACAAGAAGAAGTTGACGTAGGTGGTCGCGCCGGCCGTCACGGCGATGTTATTTCGGCCTTGCGGATTGTACCCCGTCTGGCTCGCTTGCACCACGTAAGTTCCCGCGGGCAGGTCGCTGTTAATCTCGTAGATGCCCCAGGGGGCGATGGTTGTGCCGGTCGCCCACAGAATGCCGCCGCTGCGCGCTATGACCGTCGCCCCAATCAGGTTCGCCCCCGTCACCTTGTCCTTCACCTGGCCCTTGAGCTTGCCCGAAACCTGGAGGTTGAAGTTGACGAAGGTCGTGGCACCCGCGGTCACGACGACGTTCCACTTCCCCTGGCGCACGTATCCCGCCTGTGACGCGGTCACCGTGTAGGTGCCAGGCGGCACTTCGGCGCCCAACTGGTAGATGCCATAGGGCGCCTGGGTGACGGCGCTGGCGATCTGAGTTGCGCCCTGGCAGACCTTTACCGCGGCACCGCTGAGCGCCATGCCGCTCGCTTTATCCTTGACCTGGCCTTTGAGCGAGGGAATGCGCTCCAGGTTGAAGTTGACGTAAGTGGTCAGGCCGGAAGCCACGATGATGTGGGCTTTGGTTTGCATCTCGTAGCCGGCTTTCGAGGCGGAGACGACGTACTCGCCGGCCGGCAGGTTGGTGTCCAGCAGGTAAATGCCATTGATGGCGGTGGTGGCGGTCGCTCTGAGCTGACCGCCGAGGTAAGCGCCTACGGCGGCGTCAACCAGGTTGGTCGTGGTGCCCCGCTCGCGCACTTGGCCCATGATGCGCCCCGATGGTTGCGCTCCGATGCCCACCATTAGGTCCGCGGTCACCACCGGCCCGGGGTCTCCGATGTTTTGGACTGCGATAGCGGTCAACCGCGACAGGTAATCCGTTGTGTCAGGGGCGGAGGTGTCGCCGAAGTCACGCTGTCCTGCACTCCCCGGCCAGGGGTCGCCGGCGTCGCCGCGGTTATAATCCTGCTCCAGGTCCCAGGCGCCGTCGGCCTGCTCCAGGGCCACCATGTAATGTCCCGAGGTGGTGTGGCCGGGATACCACTCATTGTCATTGCTGGTCTGGGTCTCATCCACATGGTAGATGCAGAGGCCCGCCGACGGCAGGTAACTATCGAAGCCTGGCCCGGCGCGATTCTCGACCAAGAAATACTCACCAATGGGCATGGACGAGTTCGTCAGCTTGTATGCCACGGCATTTGTTTCAGCCTGGGGAATGGTCGCACCCACCACGTCCGCCGCCGGGGTTATGGGCGTCAGCCAACCCAGGCGCGTTTTGCACCAGGCGTCAGGGTGGGCGGGACACTCCCCTGGGGAAGGCCCGTTCCATCCGCCGGACGCCATCAGGCTCCAATCGCCCAGCCCCTGCGAAGACTCGTCGCGGTCATAGAGGTCGGGCAGCCCGAGGACATGGCCGAACTCGTGGCAGAAGACGCCGATGGTTGAGTCCCCGGCCGCAGAAACGAACTCCGGCTGCATCGTGTACGTGCGAACGCTTACTCCGTCAACGAGCAGCGGAGTCGTCAGCGCCCATTTGTGTGAGCGCATATCGTCCGGGTTGAGCGTGACCTCATATCCCGGCCCGGCGTGAATCACGAACAGCCCGTCCACCTCGCCGTCGCCATCGCCGTCGAACTGCGAGAAGTCCACGTACGGGTCCGCAAGCGCCACCAGGTCTTCGACGAGCCTTTGGGAATTGTGCGGGTAACTGCCCAGGCCCATGTCATGGTTGACGTAATACAGATAGGTCTGCGGCGCCCGATGCCACTGGGGAGCGCCCGCGCCGTTGACCTGTCCGAAGATGCTGAGGTGACCATAGGACACCTCAGCGAAGTACTCGGCAAGGCTGCGGCCGGGGGAACTGCCGGTGCTGAGAAGCAGATCGCCGTAGAAGCTTGGGGTGCTGGCCGCATTGGCAGCGTGATCCGAGAAGTCAACCAGCAGGACGATCAGGCCGCGCGCGCCCTCGACCGGCGCCAGCACCGCCTGCGGTTGATCCACCCCGCGAAGCTGGGCCGATCGCATTGAGAGCTGTTGTGCCGGAGAAGCGCTTCTCGCGCGAAGATGAGGGTACAGCGGCATCAGTTCGGGGCGGCCCGCATAGCAGCGCGGGCCCATGAACAACAGCACCGCGGCAACAGCGCGCAAACTCAGCCCGCGCCGCGCTCCCAAGATTCTTTGACGGAGTTTATCCTGAACCGAACGAGAGTCTTCTCTTCGCTCTGAGTGACGAGCGGCCAAGGACCTCAGAATGACATTCTGGTCCATTCTTGTGGTTTTTTCGGATAGGCTCTTGACACCGTCAGCGGCCAGTATCGGTCCTTAGTATGCCCGCCGCACCGTCTCCTGCCACAGCGCCAGCTTGATGTTGGTCGCCGCTCTGGCCGCAAGTTCCTCGACCGGGGCCTTATGAAACTCGGCGTCCCCGGCCAGCACCGTAATCAGCCGTTCGCCGCGCGCTATCACCGTGGCCTGCTCCGGCCCGTTGACCACGCGCAGCTCATACATCGCCAGGTTCTCAAGTATCGACCGCCGCAGGCTGGCGGCGATCTTCTCCGCGCGCTGTTGGGGCGACAGCCCGTCAGCATCCACCGCGGGCTCAAAGACTACATAATCATCCAGGCTCACGCGTCCGATGGCGCGACCGTTTACCTCCACCGTTTCCGCCCTGGTCTTGAGCGTGTTGAGCACGGGACGCGGGTTGAGATCAATGTCCAGGTGCGCCAGCTCCTGGCGAACGGCTTGTGCTCGCTGATCGGGATAGGGGTGGGTTCTGAATATCCCCAGGTCGAGGTAGGGGCGTGTGATCTCCATGCGGGCCAACCCCTGGATCACCGTCAGCATCGCCACCGGGTGATAGCCGGCCCGCTGAAGATAAAGAACCGCGTGTTCGTCGGCCTGGTTTTCCGCCTCCTGGCTGTAGCCGCTGAGCAACCCGGTCTTCAGCAGGCTCCCCAGGATGATCATGTTGCCCGGGTCCACTTTCTGCCCCGCCACCACCGCCGCCAGCACCGCCAGCGCCATCTTGTTGTTCATCTTCGCCTCGCGGCGGGCGAGGTCCATCCCGTGCCCCAGGCTGACGTGCCCCATCTCGTGCCCGATTACCGCCGCCAGCTCGTCCTGCGATTCCACGGCCTCCAGCAACCCCTTGGTGACGTAGATGTAACCGCCCGGCAGCGAGAATGCGTTGATCCCGCCCTCGGCTAGGATCTTGGCCTGGTACTCGATGGCCGGACGCTCAGTGTGGGGGGCAAGGCGCGCGACAATCTGCTTGATGGTTTCCAGGGCCGCCGGGTCGTCCACGACCTTGTATTCTTTCTCGATCTGGGCAGCCGCCTGCTTGCCCATCTCGATCTCGGCGGGGGTGGACTTGCCGGCATCAGGAGCGGCGAGTTGCGCCCATGCCGCGGCGGCGAGCAAGATCATCGCCAGCGCGAAACACCAACTTCGCAGGATTCTCTTCACAATACGGCGCATTTCCACTCAAAGTATACCACAAAGTATGGAACCTAAACAGAGGCAAGGGGCGACACACAACCAAGATCAGATGCCTCGTCACAGAAGCGATTCGATGCCTCGTCACAAAAACGATTCGATGCCTCGTCACGACCCCCTATCACCGGCCGGCGGCCCTGCCCACGCCAGAGGCTGGCGGAGCTTGGAGCGAAAGGATATGTGCGCGCGATGGACGAGTGGAATGAGCAGCTTCATCTCGCTCTGCTGCGCGCCGAGGCTCGCCGAAAATACCAGGTACTGATTGACTACATCAAGCAACAAGTCGAACCAGGATACGAATACGCGAACGAACTAGTGCGGGTGGTGCTCTCGGAGCGCGGATGCTATTACGAATTCGTGGACTTGCCCGAGGAGTTCTCGGGCGCGTTGGGCAACGGCTTCGCCCATCGGTTTGTGGGCTCGGCCGAGGCGCTGGCGCTGGCGGACCAGATCCACCACCTGAGTCAGGCCTGCACCGAGCACAACACGCGCGAGTTCAGCCTGCTCGCGGTCTATGACAGGCAGGGCCTGTTCAGCCGCGAGGGGACTTACATTTACCACCAGGCGCATCGCGGCGATGACGATATCGGCCCCCTGACCGTGGGCTGCCACCGCGAGCGCACCCTGCCCCTGTTTCTTAAGCTCAAGGCGGACTGCGACCTCGTGGTGCCGATCTTTGGTATGTCGCGCGGCGTGCTGTTCGTCGTCGCCAACCTCTCTGATCAGCACCTGGTGGTCAACATCCCACAGGCCGGCAGCGGTGCCACCGACCTCGCCCAGGCGTCCACCAGCGAGATGGTGCACTGATCGCGCTTTATGTGTCATCGCCGCACGCGGCGGTGCCCGGCCGCCTTGGGAGCGCGGTTCGTCAGCGACCGCGGCCGGCCTTGTCGCGCGGTCGAACCATACGCACGCCGCCTATCCTTGCGCCGCAGATGGCCGCGGCTGCGGTCGCGTCTTCGGCTTCAGCTCCCGGATGTAGAGATCCCTCCAGCGAACCTTGACGCCGCCGCCGCTGTGCAACTGGAGTGCGATGACCCCGTCGGTGAACTTCGGCGCCGGATCGGTATACTCCGCGGCCAGCAGGCCATTGAGATAGGTCACGCTCCGGTTGCCCTCGCACATGACCCACAGGTCATTCCAATTATCAAAGCGCATTAGCGCCCGCGCGAGCTCATTGGGCTGCGCCAGCCATCCCCGGCCGCCGCTCTCGTACAAGCCCGCGGTCAGGTTGCTCGGCGTCGGATCAATCTCGGCCTGCACGCCCTGGATGTCGGTTCCGTCAAGCGTCGAATGGAAGAAGAGTCCGCTGTTGCCCGCGGTCTCGCACTTGAATCTAACGCGCACTTGGAAGTCGCGATACTTCTTCTGCGTCGCCAGGTAACCATAGCCGCCGGCCGTGCTCTCACCTGCGATCACCCCATTCTCGGCCGTCCACTGCTCGTCGCCGTGAATCGTCCAGCCCGAGAAATCCTTGCCGTTGAACAGCGGCTGCCAGTCACGCCCGTAGCCGAGGTCCCTGATGCGCAGGTCCTTCCACCGCACCCGCACCGGCGTCGCCCCCTGGTGCACCTGGAGCGCGATGATGCCCGACCCGCTGCGCTCGTCGTCGAACTCTACCATCTTGACGCCGTTGAGCTCGGTGGTGATGTGGGTCTCGATGGCGCTGATGCGATAAGTGTTCCACTCGCCTTCTTTGAGCACATTCGCAAGCTTCGGCGCCGGCTGCGCCAGCCAGCCGCGGCCGGTGCCCTCCTCCCACACGCCGCCGGTGTTATCGCCGCGCTTGGGGCTCACCTCCGCCTGGTAGCCCACCATGCGCGGCGTCTTGCGATCTGGCCCCTCCAGGACCAGGTGCGAGCGGACCTGCACCCCCGAGTTGCCGAGCGCCTCGGTCTTGAATTTCAGCTCGAGCGCGAAGTTGCGGTACTCGCTATTCGTCACCAGCCAGCCGTAGCGCCCATCTCCCGTCTCGCCCACGATTTCTTCATTCTGCACGCTCCATTTGCCGCCCAGCACCTGGTGCCAGCCCGACAGATCCTTGCCGTTGAACAGCGGCTGCCACCGCGCAGCCGCGACCGGCGCCGCCCACAGCGATAGGGCCATCAGTAGCGCCCACATTCTCATCGCTTGCCTCCGGAACGCGTCGTATGCTGCAACCACTTTTCGCCGCGCGCGCGCGCGCTCCTGTTCGCGGCCGCAGCCGCGCCGCGAGAGGAATGATGTGCGCGCCGCAGAACCCTGGTAGGGCAGGAGCCTTGGGCGCCTGTGGAGCCTTGCCTCCTGCCTCACAGCGTGGGAGACGGGGGCAGAAGACGAGCTTCTGCCCCACGACAGCGCGGGCTCACCACCCTGCGAAGACGCTTCATCAGCACGGGAGCATACCAGACATGCGCAAACTGACTGTTGTTGCCGCCGTCGCGCTGGCGGTCGGCGCGGCACAGGCCGAACCCGTCTTGGATCCCGGCGCCCTGCGCGGCGTCGGCCAGTTTCATCGCGTCAGGATGGTCGTCTCCCCTGACGCCGCGGTGATGGCCTGGCTGTCGGCGGCGCCGTTCCTTCAAGGCCAGGTCTTCGTCGCGACCTCAACCGATGACGGGGGTTGGAGCAGCCCGGTGCAGGTGAGCGGATCCTATCCCGACTGGGTGCTCTTCGACGGCGGAGCCGGCGAGTTCGCGCTCGCGCGCGCGTCGAACGGCACATACTGGCTCGCCTGGAGCGCCGACACCGGGCGCCGCGTTACTATCACAGGCGGCCCCGGCGCCGACACCGATTTGAGCTATGTCGTTCACAGCCCGGACCTCTGGGTTGCGGCCTCGGCCGATGGCCGCACCTGGAGCGCGCCGCAGCCGGTCGCCCTTGCGCCCACGCCAGATCACGACCCCGGGATCATCGAGATGCCCGATGGCCGCATCGGAATCATCTGGGTCTCGGGCCGTGATGGCAATGAGGACCTCTCGCTGAGTTTCCAGGGCAATGTCGGCGAATGGGACGAGGCGGTGCAGATCACCAGTGGCCCGGCGCGTGACAGCCAGTATGAGCTCGCTCACGTCGGGCCGAAGTACGTCCCCGACAGCCGCGGCCGGCTTACACTCGCCTGGGTCTCCGATCGCAGCAGGGAGCCGCAGGTGTGGACCGCCGTTTCCGCGGACGGGCGCAACTGGTCGCAGCCGGTGCAGGTAAGCCGCAGCGCCGCCGACAAGGGCTTTCTCACCATCGAAGACCTGACGGTGAATCCTCCGGCCCCCGGGCCGAACGAGCCGCATCCCGGCTACAACCTCTACTGGAGTCTGCCGGCGGGTGAGAACGAGCAGCGCTGGGTCTCACATTCTCCTGATTTTGTGGCGTGGAGTGAGCCGGAACTCGCGCCACCGGGCAAATAATGGACGCGCGCAAGGCCGACCCTGGCGAGCTGCGCGTGGTCATCGCCGCCGGTGGCACCGGCGGGCATATCTACCCTGCCATCGCCATCGCGCAGTGCCTGGTAGCCCGCAACCCCGGCGCGCGCATCCTCTTTATTGGCACCCGCGCGCGTATGGAAGCGCGCGTGGTTCCGGCCGCCGGCTTCGATCTCGCAACCATCTCGGTGCGCGGCTTGCGGGGCAGTCAGCCGCTGCTGCGCCGAGCGCAGAGCCTGTGGGGCCTGCTCAGCGGGCGCAGCCTGCGCCACAGCCTGCGCATCCTGCGCCTGCATCGCCCCCACGTCGTCATCGGCATGGGCGGCTATGTCAGCGGCCCCGTGATTCTCGCCGCGCGCCTGCTGCGCATCCCCCGCATCACCGTCGAGCAAAATCAACGCCCCGGCTTCACCACCCGCATTACCGCCCGCATGTCACAGGTGGTGTGCGTCACCTCGGAACAAGCAGCAGAGCACTGCCGCGAACTCGTGGGCAATAGGGTGCGTGCCGAGGTGACCGGCAACCCCGTCCGGCGCGAAATCCTCGAAACCACTCAGGAGCAAGCGCGCTCAGCGCTCGGACTTGCCCCCGACCGGCTGACGGTGGTTGCCACCGGGGGCAGTCTCGGCTCCGCCGACCTCAACGTCGCGTTTTCCGGGGCACTCGAACGGCTTGCGCTCGACGACAGTATCGCCCGGCGCATCCAGGCGGTTCACCTCACCGGCAGCAAGCATCCCATCCATCCCGACGAAGCCAAGCTCAACAGCGCCGGGCTTCCCTACCAGGCGCGCGCCTATCTGGACGAGATGAGCCTCGCTCTCGCCGCCGCCGACATCATCGTCACCCGCGGCGGCGCCACCGCTTTGGCAGAGCTCACCGCGCGCGGCCTGCCGGCGATCGTAATCCCCTGGTCCGGGGCCGCCGGCAACGAGCAGGAACACAACGCGCGGCCGCTCGCCGAGGTCGGCGCGGCCATACTCATCCACGATGCGGATCTCACCCCGGGGATACTCGCCAAAATGCTGCGCGAGCTAATCGAGGATGACGAGCGCCGCCAGGCCATGGCTCGCCGCAGCAAGACGCTCGGTCGCCCGGATGCCGCCGAACGGGTGGCCGCCATTGTCGAGGAACTGGCGGGGATGAAGCAGACTTAAGGCGGTTTCGCCGTCGCGGCGGACGAGGATGCGCAAATCGGCAGCGGAGGGGGGCGCGGCATGTTCACCCGCCTTTGGCGGACCGTGCCCTTACTCCTCGGCAGTTTTCCCTAGCCGGCGAGCGCCCTTGAGGCGGCGAGCGTAGTACGGGTCGCGCAAGCTGGTGGTGACGACCCGCCCGGCGCCGCTGGACGCGTGGATGAACTGGTTGTCGCCGACATACATCCCAACGTGTGAGATGCCCCGGCGGCTGGTCTGGAAGAACAAAAGGTCGCCGGGCTGAAGCTCCTCGTAGCTCACGGGGAGACCGAGGGCAAATAGCTGCGCCGCGTTATGCGGAGCGCGAATGCCGTGATGTTGCAGCACGCGGGCGATCAACCCGGAGCAGTCCATGCCGCGGCTGCTCATGCCCGCCCAGCGGTAGCGCACGCCGGTGTAGCCGCGCGCCGTCGCCACCAGCTCATTCGCCGGTATTGCCGTTTGCTCGTCCTGGTTGAAGTCGGAAGCGGCGGTGTCTTCGGCAGAGGAATCGCGCGCCTGCGTCGCTATACCGTCCAGGAGATTCGTTGCTGCTATCCCCTGTTGAGGCAGGGGCAAGGTGATGGTGAAGAGGCTTAGGCTGTCGAGGATACATTGAGCGGTATCGGCGGGCGCCGGGGGCTGGGGGGCGGAGGGCTGACTCACTGCTGGTGGCGGGATGCATGCCAGCAGCAGGAAAACGGCAAGCCACACTTTTGGAAGTGCAATTCTCCGAAAAAGCTCCAATGTACTCGCACCTCTCCGGGGTTATTGTCCGCGGGGACCACCGCAATTACAATTACGCCGATGTGCTGCCGCCGTTCGCTACCCAGCGAGACACCGTATGCTAGCACAATACTCCCGTCTTGTAAACCCCCGAGCAAGGTTTTTTCACGCAATATATTGCGCCCGCCGCGGCAGCCGCGCACAATATCTAGTATCGGGCTAGGAAAAGTCCTCGTTTTCGCTCAACGGAAAACTGGGCTCCAGGCAGGGAAACTCGGGAGCGTCAGCGCCCCGGGGAAGCTGGCGGTCGCTGTCTTGCCGATGCGGGTCTAGCGCCCACCCGTGAACGCGGCGCCGATGGCAAAGCCGATGTGAGGCGCCAGGCCGAGCGCGATGAGCACGGCGACCAGGGCGTCCACCAACACGCGCACCCGGATCGCCGCGGCTGCGGGCTCTTTCGTGACCCGACTGGTGATTAGAGGCAACGCGATCCCGGCGTAGACCCAGAGGCTTACTGCACCAAGGGCCGCTGCGCCGAGGGCGCCGAGGAAAAGGACACCAGGCTCCCGCAAGCTCGCGTGGATTACAGCTATCTTAGCTGGAAGCCCTGCCATTGGCGGCAATCCCACCAGTGACATGCACGCGACCACCAGGCAGAAGATCGCCCAGGCCGGGGGTGATGCATCGTCAGCCAGTGGCAGCGAATCCCCTGTATGCGGGATGAGCGCTTGCGCCGCGATCCACATTAGCCCGACCCCGGAAGCGCCGGCAATGGCCTGGAATATGGCCGCGCCGTAGCCGGCTGCGTCAGCGGTCAACAAGCCCCCGGCCACTGCCAGCGCCGCGTAACCGGCCTGGAGAATGGCCGAGCCAGTGACAACCGATCGAAGCCGGTTCCCAAACAGCCCGACCGCCCCTGTCGCCATGGCCGCCGCCGCGCCCGCGAGCACCATGTATCCCGCGATCTGAGCTCCGAGCGAGGGCATGGTCTAACCTCCCGACAGCGCGCGAGCGATCTTGAACAAGTGCTGCCACCAGAGGCTCGGCGCTGCCCCAAGCACCAGCGAGACCAAAACGACCGCGCCCACAAGCCACCACCGCCCTGGTTGTGATTGCCGCCTGATCTTGGGGCGGCGGCCGAAGCCTGTGACGGCCACCTTTACTCCGTAGGCGAGAATGAGCGCCGGCGCAATGAGCCCTGCCAGCGCCACCGCTACACCGCCGGCCTGCCACGACGCGATCGCGACGGCGCGCTGCCCCCAGAAGCCGGCAAGCGGCGGCAGCCCACAGAGAGTCCATGCCGCGGCGATCATCGCTGCGCCGCAGGGAACTGGGGCCCGGTGATCGCCGCGCTGGTCGCTCCAGGTGAGGCCGCCAAACGCCCCCCCCGCGCCCGCGGCGAGCAGTGGCGCGGCAAGGGCCAATGGCGCCAGCAGCGCCAGCGCTCCGGCGAGGCCATATGTGCGGCCCTGCATCCCGAGCCCGATGCCGAACGCGATCTGCCCCGCCGCGGTGGCGACCAAGTGGCTTGCTCCCCCGCAAACATCATCCGTCAGCAACGCACGTGCGCCAGCGTACGCCGCCGTGATCAATCCCAGCGTCATCGGCAGCCATGCCACCGCCACCGCGGCATAGCCGGGAAGAATGTAGAAGATGAGCCGCACCGCGCCGTACCCCGCGACCACTATGCCCGTGCCCAGCAGCGCCAGGTTCCACTTTCCGCCTGCACCCCGGCACAGGTCCGTAAGCCAGAAGTGGACCGGGGCAAGGGCAAGTTTCACCCCCAGGCCCAGCGCCAGCAGCCAGCCGACCCATTTCACGGATGACAGCAAATGCACGAGCAGGCCTGACCCCGCGGTGTAAATGTGAGTATCGCGGGCGAGGATGGCGACCCACAGGATTGCCACCAGGATACACAGGCCGCCGGCGTGACTCCACGTCAGGAAGCGCCTGCCTGGCCCCGGGGGCAGCGCCAGCGCAGCCCACACCGCGAGCGCCGAAAGCTCCCAGAACACGTACAACAGCACGAGGTCGGCCGCCAGGATGACGCCGGTGAACGCGCCGGCGGCGGCAACAAAGGCCGCCCAGCGCACATGGTCGCGCACGCCCTCGCCCGCCGCCCACAGCGCGGTTATCATGAGCGCTGCCAGCACCGCCAGCAGCGCATAGAGCCCCAGCGCGTCCAGGCGCAGCCTGAATTGGAAGAAACCAGGGGTCCACAGGTAGTCGGCGACGGCATCGCGGTGTGCGATGAGGCCCGCCATCGCTGCGCACACTGCGAGCGAGAGCCCGATAGCGGTGATCGCCATCGCGGGGGGCGCCGCAAGGGCGGATTCCTTCTCGTGCGGGGGGATGAGCCGCAAGATGCGGGGAAAGGCGGCGATCACCGCCGCTGCGATGAAGGGGAAAAGCAGCAGGAAGTTCAGAAGCGTGGTCTCGAAGGCCTCGCTCAAGCGTCCCCCCAGTTAGCGCAGCGGCAGGTTGCCATTGGCGGTCTCGACGGTCGCCTTCGCCCGCTCCAGGATTTCCTCCTGCTGGTTGACGGCTGCGACTTGGATGGTGTGCCGCCCATCGGCTTCGAGGCGAGTGTCCCAGAGATAGGTGAAATGCGCCACGTTAGATACGGCCTTGCTCACGCCATCAATGGAAAGCCGGACGAAGGCCGGCGGCCCCTGATACTCGATGGTCAGCACCTGCACCCCCGACCATTTGGGTTCCGCAGAGATGTAGAGCGTCAGTTGGGGCTTGACCGGCGGAACGGATGCTGAGGCCTCGTTTTGCGCTTCGGGCGCTGATGCGACCGAGGGAGACGCCGCCGCTGGTTGGTTTTCGGTCTCGGGCGGCGCAGTTGGCGGCGCAAGGTTGGGGCCGGGCCCAAGACTCCCCCATTCCGCCGGAGGAAGATACGGCCCGACCACGACCTGTTCCGGCACCTCTCCTTCGTAGGCGGCGTGCTGGAGCAAGGTCGCCATCGCCCCCATGAACTGCGGCGGAGTCAATCGCAGCCCCGCGACCCAGATCGCGGTGGGCAGATGTCCCGTGCCTTCCGCCACGTCGGCAGTTGCCCGGGTCTGGGCCAAGAGGTCGGCGGTTGCGATCACGCTTTCCTGTTGGGGCGGGAGCGCCTGCGCGCGTTCCAGGGGCCCGGTCGTCTGGGGAGGCAGTGGCGCATATTCCGGAGTCATGCCTTCTTCATATCCGTTCCCCAGGAAGCGCGCCAGCAGCACGAAAAGTCGGGCTGCCGAAAGGGTCTCCCGCCTGCCGTCGCTCAAAGTGGCCGCCGCTTGCGCAGGAATGCGTCCGTCCGTTGCCAGCGCGCGCGCGATCACGTCGGCGAGGCGCAGCACCTCGGTCGCCTCCACGACGGCGGTTCGGGGGGCTGCTGCCGCCATCGGGGCCGCGGGCTGCGCGCTGCTGCCTGCTGACAGGGCGCCTGCGATGGGCGACCCTGCGGTCGCTAGGGTAATCACCGTCAGCGTGAGGCCGCGGCGGACCGCTCTGCTCAGCCGGTCAATGGCTAGACCCTTCGGGCCGCCATGGCGGCGGCGAAGCCGCTTAGCCATTCCGATCATGGTCGCTCTCCGCAGAGGCGTCGTCACTCAAGTAAACACGCGGCAGCCGCTTCCCCAGGCGGGCGACGATCTCGTGCACCACTGTGCCGTGCGCCGCAGCAAGCTCATTCGCCGTAATCCGTTCGCCCATCTGCTCGCCGATCAACACCACCTCGTCCCCTGCTTTCGCCTCGACCTCCCCCAGTTCCACCAGCATCTGATCCATGCACACCGCCCCCACCACCGGGCAGCGTCGCCCACCGACGAGCACGGAACCGATGTTGGAGAGCGCCCGCGGGTATCCGTCCGCGTAACCCAGGGGCAGGCATGCGATGCGGGTAGGGCGCTTGGTGGTGTAGAGGCCGCCGTAGCTCAGGCGCTGTCCGGCGGGCATGCTCTTGATGCACGCGATCCTGGTTTTCCACGACAGCGCCGGGGTCAGCCGGATCTCGGGTCTCGACTCGGCTCCTTCGATTGCGCTCAGAGCTTGCCCTGAGCAGAGCGAAGGGACAGGTCGGCCCGACCCTGAGCCTGTCGAAGGGTCGCTCAATGCGCGTGGCAAGGGATTGAGCCCGTAGATGAGCAGCCCGGTTCGCACCAGGTCCAGACGCATCTGGGGAAAGCGCACCACGGCTGCGCTGTTGGCCAGGTGGCGTAGCGGCGTTTTGGGCGCGGCCTCGTGTAGGGGCATGGCATGCCATGCCCTTCCGACCGCCAGCTCGGCCAGCACCTCCTGGAACTGCCGCGCCTGGCCGCAGGCATAGGTCGCGTCATCATGGTCGGCGGTCGCAAGGTGGGAGTATATCCCGTCAACGCGCAGTCCGTGCAAGGTGGACACCAGCCGCGCGAAGGCAAGCGCGTCGCGCGGCCTGACCCCGAGCCGGCCCATGCCGGTATCAACCTTGATGTGCACGGCGACTTCTCGCCCCGCCGCCGCCGCCGCGTCCGACAGCGCGCGCGCCATCTCCTCGGTCGCGAGAGTCTGCGCCAGGTCGTGCTCCACCACCTCCGCCGCCTGCTCCGGCATGCCGCACCCCAGTATCAGCACCGGCGCCGCGATTCCCGCCGCCCGCAGCTCGATCCCCTCCACGACATTGGCAACGCCCAAGCACGAAGCCCCGCCCGCCAGCGCCGCCCGCGCCACTGGCACTGCGCCGTGGCCGTAGCCGTCGGCCTTCACTATCGCCATCACCTGCACGCCGGCGCCGACGAATGCGCACACGGCCTCGGTATTGCGCCGGATCGCCGTGGTGTCCACCTCGACCCACGCGTTCCAGGAGCTCTTGACGATGGGCGCTAGCGCCACCGCGGAATCCCTCCGATGCATGATTTTCGACGCGGGGGCAGGTAGTTCCTCCGCTGCTACTCTGCGAAGTAGCGAAGCCTACTTCGCTACGAAGCACGAGGCACCGTGGCAACCGGGGGAGGAAGGGCCCGCAGCCGCGTCGAAAGTCCCATTGATTCCTCGTGCTACGTCTCGTGCTACGTCTCGTGCTACGTAGCGTGTTGGGAAGCTACTACGCAGAGTAGCAAGCGTGTTGGGAAGCTACTACGCAGAGTAGCAAGCGTGTTGCCCTCTGCGCTGCGTAGCATGGCTACGCTATGCAGAGCAGTGACGCTGGTACGCAGAGTAGCAAAGGAGTTCTCTGCATGCTTAGGACCGGTGTGCTGGCGGGGGCGCTGGCGGCGTGTCTGCTCGCGGTGCTGGCGATCTCGGGCTGTGGCGGCGGCAACTCTGGCCCAGGCTTCGGCTCTATCCAGGGCTACGTTTTTGGGCCCGCCGCGGCGGCACCGGCGGCCGGCTCCCCGACACAAGCGCCGGCGATTACCGTCGGCCGCGGCCCCACGCCTCCCACAGGGTACGTGCCCTTGGTGGGGGCCGTGGTCATGGTCACCGGCAGCTCCACCATCGCCACCACCGCCACCACCGGCTATTTTCGCATTGACAACGTCGTAGCCGGCATCCAGACCGTCACGGCCAGCAAGTCAGGATACCTGACCGCGGTCTTGCAGGTGACGGTGGCGGCGGGGCAATTGGTCTCGGTGGAGGACGCCCTCTTGCAGCCATCGCAGCGCAAGTGGACCTTCATGGTCTTCCTTAACGCGGACAACGACCTCGAGGAGTTTGGCATTCAAGATGCCAATGAGATGGAGATGGTCGGCTCCTCGCCCGAGGTGGATATCGTAGTCCAGATGGATCGCAGTCCGCTCTATGACACGACCAACGGCAACTGGAGCGGCGCCCGCCGCATGCGCATTATCCACGACTCGGACCTCTTGACCATCAGCTCACCGGTGCTGCAAGACCTGGGCCCCACCGACATGGGCAACTGGCGGGTGCTGCATGATTTCGTGGTCTGGGTCATGACCAACTATCCGGCCGAGCATTATGCGCTGGTGATATGGAACCACGGGGCGGGCTGGCGCGCCGCGGCGCCGGCGAGCCCGGTGACCCGCGGGGTGTCATATGACTGGACCTCGGGCACCAATATCAGCGTTCTCGACCTGCCGCGCGCGCTCGACGTGCAGCCGCGGTTGGATGTGATCGCCTGGGATGCCTCGCTGATGCAGATGGTCGAGATCGCCTACCAGTTGCGCCACTACGGCCGGGTCATGGTCGGCTCCGAGGAAAGCCCGCCCGGCGAAGGCTATGCCTACCAGACCTTCCTCGCGAGCTTGGTTGCCGCGCCCACGATGACCCCGGAGCAGTTCGCGGGCGAGATTGTGACGCAGACCCTGGCGTACTACGCCGGCATCGGCCACACTGGGCCGCTGACCCAATCGGCGGTTGCGCTCGACCAGATGGACACGCTGGCGCTTGCCGTGCACGGCTTTGCCGCCGCCCTGGCGACGGCGATGCCCACTTACTCAGCCGCCATCACCTCCGCGCGCACCCAGGCGCAGCATTACGCCTATCCCGATAACAAGGACCTGTACCACTTCGCGCAGCTTATCGCTCAATACGTCCCCCAGAGTAATGTCGTCCAGTCAGCGCAGCAGGTCATGGCCGCAGTCAACGGCGCGGTCTTCGCCGAGGACCACAATTCTTCTTCGCCCAATTCCCACGGCCTGGCGATCTTCATTCCTTCGAGCGCTAACTATGCGTACTATCGCAGCTCCTATCAACTGCTCGAGCTCTCGACCAACACGGCCTGGGACGACTGGCTCGCCGTCAGCCCGCCGTAGCCTGCGGCAACGACTGGGTGTGTTCGATTTCAGTGGGTATCCGGCTGGACTCCTCTCCCTTTCAGGGAGAGGTCGGCGAGCCTGCGGCGAGCCGGGTGAGGGTAGACGGCGATTCCTTTCACCCCCACCTCCGTCCTCCCCCTGGAAGGGGGAGGGGTTAGTTCGCCCCATCCCCACTCTCCGCTCACACCCGCAACGGCTGTTTGGCGTTGTGCGGGGGAATCAAAGCTGCTAAAATAGCGCGCGTTGTCGCACGAGAAGCCCTCGCTTGTTTCGCGGGCGGCGTCAACGATGAAAGCAATTATCGCAGCCTTCGCCGCAGCACTGGTCATCACACTCGCTGCCGCGCCTCCGACCGGGGCGGACACGTTCGTCGCCGCCGGCTATTCGCTGTCCAGCCCTGGCCCCTTTCAGATCCTCGCCGATCAGGAGGAGGTCTGCGCGCCCGCCGTCAGCGTCCTGCGCCGGCTCGAAATCCAGGTGACGGCTGCCGGCGACGCCATCGAGCTGCGCGCGTCCAACGGGTCCTTGGTGCTGGCTCACATCGGCAGCGACCGCGCCACCATTGGCGGAGTTGAGCGCATCCTGCCGGCGGCGCTCTCCCGACGCGGCGACAATCTCTATTTGCCGGTGCGCGCCCTCGCCTGGCACCTCGGTCTCGCCTACCGCTGGGACGAGCAATCGCGCACCATCTTCTTGAACCCCAAGGTCGCGAACATCACTTTCTCGCGCCTTCCCGACAAGGTGCGCGTGAAAATCAGCGGCACCGGGCGCCTGGGCTATTCCGCCGGCGTCCTCAAGGACCCTCCGCGCATCTATGTTGACGTTTCCAACGCCGACCTCTTCGCCGCCGAGCAGCAGATCGCGATCAATGAGGGGAACTTGATATCGCTGCGCGCCAGCCAGCATTCGCTTAACCCCGACCTGGTGCGCGTGGTGCTCACGCTGAAAAGCGAGTGCCTCGACTACACCTGTGCCGCTGCCGACGACGGTCGCTCGATCGTGGTGGACATCCCGGCGCCGCCAGTCGTCCCTCCGCCGGCGGGCCGGGTGGTGACGGTGAGCGCGGTGCGGCTTGAGCGCCGTTCCGACTCGGTATGTCGGGTGGTGGTGGAGGCGGATGGAGCGCCGGTGGCGAGCCTGAGCACAAGCCGCGATCCGCCGCGCGCGACCATCGAGCTTTCGAATGTGCGCCTGGCGGCCGAGGAAGTTGACGGCAGTCATCCCGTGGTCGCTTCGGCCTCGGCGGAGCAGACCAGCGAGAACGAGGCGCGCATCGTCCTCGAGCTCAAAGCGCCGCAGCCGGCGGCGCTGGTGCGCCAGCCGCAAGGGGTATGCGCGCTCATTGGCAGCGTAGCGCTGAGCGAGGTCACCGTGGTCCTCGACCCCGGGCACGGCGGGCGGCAGCCTGGCGCCTCGGGCCGCAGCGGGCTGATGGAGAAAGATGTCAACCTGGATATGGCGCTGCGCGCGCAGAACCTGCTGCGCGAGCAGGGGGCGCAGGTGATAATGACGCGCGAGAACGACACCAGCCTCATCCCTGTCACCAACCGCGATGAGCTGCGCCGCGAGCTCGCAACGCGCGCCGGGGTCGCCAACAGTCGTAAAGCGGACCTCTTTATCGCCATCCACTGCAACTCCTCGCCGCAGGGCGCGCCCCGGCGCATCGGCACCGAAACCTACTACTGCACCTCCCGCAGCATCGGCTTGGCCAGGGTCATGCAGCAGGAGCTCGTGCGCGAGCTCAAGCTCAAGGACGGCGGCACGCACTCGTGCAACTTTGTGGTGGTTAAGACGGCCGTCATGCCCGCCGTACTCGTCGAGGTCGCTTACCTCAATAATCGCTATGAGGAAGGACTGCTGGGCAGCCCGCAGTTTCGCCAGCGCGCGGCGAAGGCGATCATCGCCGGCGTGCGCCGCTTCGCCGAAGGAGGCGGTTTGCTCGAATACTACGCGGAGCTGGAAGGCGGCGCAGCAGCGCAGGCGGTAGTGCAGCGCGCGCGCCCCGAACCCGCTCCCGCCGACGCTGAGCAGGCAAAGCAGGGCCTGATCGGCGCGCCGGCCGAGGCTTCGCCGGACACAAAGACAGGCATCTCCGTGCCAACCAAAGGGCCGAGACCTGCGCCGGCGGAGGGCAGCGGATGATCGGGGTCTTCGATTCCGGTATCGGCGGCCTCACCGTTGCGCGGCGATTATTCGAGATCCTGCCCGACTACCGCCTGGTTTATTTTGGCGACACCGCTCGGGTACCCTATGGCGGCAAGTCGGCCCAGACGGTGACGCGCTACGCATTCGAGGACGCCGACTTTCTGCTGCGCCAGGGCGCCAGGCTCGTCGTCGTCGCCTGCAACACCGCCTCCGCGGTCGCGCTCGACGCGCTGCGAAAGCGCTTGCAGGTGCCGGTGATTGGGGTTATCGAGCCCGCGGTGCGCGCGGCGGTGGCAGCGAGTGAGAGCGGGCGCATCGGCGTTATCGGCACCCGCGCCACCATCGCCAGCGGCATCTACGAGCGCATGGTCACCGGGATGCGCCCGGAGGCGCTGGTCATCGCCGAGCCTGCGCCCCTGCTGGTGCCCCTGGTGGAGGAGGACTGGCTGGATCAGCCCGAAACGCCCTCAATCCTGCGCACCTACCTTGCCCCTCTGCTCGCGCGCCGCGTTGACACCATCATCCTCGCCTGCACTCACTACCCGCTGCTGCGCGACATGATCGCTCGCCTGGTCGGCGAGGGTGTGACCCTGATTGACCCGGCGCAGGAGACCGCGGCGGAAACGCATGCGCTCATCGTCCGCGATCAGGCCCTGCGCGAATCCCTGGAGCGCTCGCAAGATCATCTGTTCTTCGTCTCCGACCTCACCCCGCACTTCGCTGCGGTGGCCGAAAGGTTCCTGGCCCGCAGCATCGAAGGCCAGTTGCGCAAGATAGACCTGCCATAAGGGAGATATCGAACCGCAGGGAGCGCCGAGGGCGCAGAGAGGTCGAGGCCACATATGTCGTAGGGCAGGAGCCCCTAAGCCCGACGAAGACGGGGCCGGGGTGGCGGTCCGGCGAAGCCGGACTTAGCCACTTGTCTCCTGCCCCGTCAAACCTGACCTTGCAGATGGAGCACAGGCGCCCTCGCCTGTGATCTCCGCGGTCTCCGCCTGCTCTGCGGTTAGAGGAAGGATTTGTCAATGCCACGAGCCGATGGTCGCGCCAACGATCAGCTGCGCCCGGTGAAGATAACGCGCAATTACCTCAAGTACGCCGAGGGCTCGTGCCTGATCGAGATGGGCGACACCCGGGTGGTGTGCGCGGCGAGCATCGAGGAGATGGTGCCGCAGTTCCTCAAGGGCGCAGGCAGTGGCTGGGTGACCTCTGAATACGGGATGCTTCCGCGCTCGGGCACCGAGCGCTCGCCGCGTGAGGCGGCGCGAGGCCGCCAGGGCGGCCGCACCCTGGAGATCCAGCGGCTCATCGGGCGTTCGCTGCGCGCCGTCACCGAGTTGCGCTCGCTCGGTGAGCGCACCATCACCCTGGACTGCGATGTTATCCAGGCCGATGGCGGCACCCGCACCGCCGCGGTCACCGGCGCCTATGTCGCGCTCGTGGACGCCCTGCGCGCGCTGCAACAGCGCGGCATCTTCCGCGCACTGCCGCTGATTGACGCGGTGGCCGCGGTGAGCGTGGGCATCGTGCAGGGCGAGATGCTGCTCGACCTCGGCTACCAGGAAGATTCCATGGCCGCGGTGGACATGAACGTCGTTGCGACCGGGGCGCTGCGGCTGGTGGAAGTGCAGGGCACCGCGGAGGGCGCGCCGTTCACGCGCCAGCAGATGGATCAGCTCCTCGACCTGGCGCAAAAGGGCATCAAGCAGTTGCTGGAGGCGCAGAAAGTGGCGCTGCAAGCGCCCTGCTGAGTGGCTAGGCCTTCGGCCGCCACGGCGGTCGCGGAGCGACCTAGCCGCGAAGCGAAGGACCTCCTCTGGGCAAGATTCTTCGCCTTCCGGCTCAGAATGACAGTATGCCGATGCTACTCTGCGTAGTAGCTTCCCAACACGCTACGTAGCACGAGACGTAGCACGAGTGGCTTCCAGCCTTACCATGAAACCAATCGGCCCCATCGTGCTGGCCACGCGCAACCCGCACAAGCTGCGTGAGGTGCGCCAGATTTTCGCCGGCGGCGGCTGGGACATCGAGGTGCGCGGGCTTGAGGAATTCCCCAATGTGCCTGAGACCCCCGAGACCGGCGCCACCTTCGCGGATAACGCCGCCGCCAAGGCCCGGGCCGCCGCGCGGGAGACGGGGCTTATCGCCGTGGCGGATGATTCGGGCCTGGAGGTGGACGCCCTAGGCGGGCGTCCCGGCATTGAGTCCAATCGCTTTGCCGGGCCCGCCGCTGATGACGCGGCGCGCATCGCCAAGCTGCTGGGGATGATGCGAGATGTTCCGCCGCCCCAGCGAACCGCGCGATTCCGCTGCGCCGCTGCGATGGCGTCGCCGGCGGGCGAAGTGACGGTGGTCGAGGGCGTGTGCGAAGGGATAGTCGCCGATGCCCCGCGAGGCGGGAGCGGCTTCGGCTACGATCCGGTGTTCATCCCTGCGGGCCACGACCGCACACTCGCGGAAATGAGCGCCGAAGAGAAGAACCGCATCAGCCACCGCGGCCAGGCATTCCGCGCGGCGGCGGAACTCCTCGCGCGAACAGCGCGGGAGAAGGCTTAACCGCGGATTAACGCGGATTAGACGCGGATCAAGTCTGAATATGCCGGCATCCGCGCGGGCAGCCTGGCGCCCGATCCGTGATTATCCGCGTCTATCCGCGGCAAAAGGATTTCACGCCCCGCGCGGCTGCTACTCTGCGTAGTAGCGTCGCTACGCGCTACGTAGCACGAGGCCAGCGCCGGTTGCCACGTCTCCTTTGCTACTCTGCGTAGCCTACTTCGCCCTGCGACTCGTGCTTCGCAGCGAGGCGGTTCGCCGCTTCGCAGAGTAGCAAGCTGGGCTCCGACGCCTTCGTCCGCCGAAGCGGAACTACGTCGCCCGCGAAGGCGGAAGGCCCGCGAAGCAGGGTAGCGTCACTGCTCTGCATAGCGTAGCCATGCTACGCAGCGCAGAGGGCTACACGCTCGCTACTCTGCGTAGTAGCTTCCCAACACGCTACGTAGCACGAGACGTAGCACGAGAAGCGCGGGCGCCGGCCGGTGGGCGCGGGCGCTTGCACTGGTGAACACCGCCAGTCGCCCGATACTGTGATACTCCAGCCCCGCGCGCGCGGCATCTTGCACGGCAAAGAGATTGCACCCGTCAATCACCAGGGGCCGCTTCATTACCGCGCGCAGCCGCGCCAGGTCGAGGCCCGCGAACTCCTGCCAATCCGCAGCGATGATAAGCGCCTGCGCTCCACTGGCCGCGTGGTAGGCCGACTCGCAGCACTTCAGCCCCGGCATCGCCTCTCGCGCGCGCGGCATGGCGGCAGGATCATAGGCCCGCAAATCCGCGCCCGCGTCGAGCAGCAACCGCGCAAGCTCCATCCCGCGCGACTCGCGAATGTCATCAGTGCCACCCTTGAACGCCAGACCCAGCAGCCCGACACGCTGGCCGGAAACACCGCCGGTCAGCGCCTCCACGCGGCGCAGCAGCGCGCGCGGGCGACCCTCGTTGACCGAGCGCGCAGCCTCAACGACGGGACAATCACATCCCGCCTGGCGCGCCTGGTGGACGAGGGCGGCGGTGTCCTTGGGCAGACATGACCCGCCGAAGCCCAGGCCCGCACGCATGCATCCAGGTCCGATCCGTGGGTCCGCGCCGACCGCATCGGCCACCATCTCCACCTCCGCGCCTACGCGCTCGCAGAGGTCGGCGATGGAGTTGATGAACGAAATCTTCACCGCCAGGAATGCATTGGCCGCGTACTTGATCAGCTCGGCGCTGCGCATGTCGGTGAGGTGAATCGGCCGCTGCAGCGGGCGGTACAGTTCCGACAGCGCGTGCGCGGTGTGCTCATCGTTCGTTCCGATCACAATGCGAGACGGGCGCAGGAAATCCTCGACCCCATAGCCCTGGCGCAGGAACTCGGGGTTCACCGCCATGGGCAAATGATCGTTGGTAGCAGAAGGCCGATTCCGGGCTATGAGCGCGCGCAGCGCCTCGCCGGTGCCTACCGGCGCCGTGCTCTTGTTGACCACGATGGCCGAGGGGGACAGAAGCGGCGCGATGCTCGCCGCCGCGCGGCGCAGGTCGCTCAACTCGGCGGCGCCGTCGGGCGCCTCCTGTGTGCCCACGGCCAGGAAAACGATCTCCGCCCCCGGCACCGCTTCGTCGAGCGCTGATGTGAAATCAAGTCGCTCGCCAAGATGTCGCCCCAATAGCTCATCAAGCCCGGGCTCGTGGATGGGCGAGACTCCCGAGCGCAGCAGGCGAACCTTGCCCTTATCGGTGTCCACGCCGGTGACGCGGTGCCCCATCTCCGCCAGGCACGCGGCGGCGACCAGCCCGACATATCCGGCGCCGATGACACAGATCCTCATCCTGCCGCCTCCAATCCCGGCGTGTCGTGACCAAGGCTAACGGCCCCGGCTGCGCTCCCATTCCCTGCCTTGGCGCACACCGCGATGTCGAACGCGCCGCCGAAGCCCGGACGAATGCCGCCCAGCTCCCCATCGGGCTGGGTGTAGGCGCCGATTACCGTGAACCCGCTGGCTCGCAAAAGCTGGGCGAACTCGACGCTTCGGTAGTGCCTTACGTGGTGAGCGTAGTAATCCGGATCGAAATGCAGGACATCCTCATTGGGGGTCGAGATAGCCAGTATTCCGTCGGGCGCAAGCGTCCGCTCCAGCATCGCGAGGAATGCCCGGTCCTCGGCGATATGCTCCAGCGTCTCGAAACTGACGATGACTTCGAAGCGCCCGGCGGCGAAGCGACATGCGAGCAGATCCGTGCAGTGGAACGTCACCCGCGGATGGGAATAGTGACGCTGGGCGTAACGGATCGCATCGGGCGAAATGTCAACCCCGACAACCTCCCGCGGTCGCGCCAGCTCCGCCAGCATCCACGATCCATAGCCGACCCCGCATGCGGCATCCAGCGCCAACGCGCCGTCGGGGATGAGGCTCGCCGCCAGGCGGTAGCGCTCACGGTGGTCGCGCCTGATGCCCTCCACTGTGGGGCTCACCTGACGTCCGTCCTCGATGGGCATCGCATCCTCGCTCACGCCAGCGTTGGTGCCGACGTATGCATTCGACCCTCTTTGGCGTGGGTGTCGCAAACAGTTGCTACTCTGCGTAGCCTACTTCGCCCTGCGACTCGTGCTTCGCAGCGAGGCGGTTCGCCGCTTCGCAGAGTAGCAAGCTGGGCTCCGACGCCTTCGTCCGCCGAAGCGGAACTACGTCGCCCGCGAAGGCGGAAGCCCGCGAAGCAGGGTAGCGTCACTGCTCTGCATAGCGTAGCCATGCTACGCAGCGCAGAGGGCTACACGCTTGCTACTCTGCGTAGTAGCTTCCCAACACGCTACGTAGCACGAGACGTAGCACGAGCACTCCTCTCCCTCTCACCCCTCGACTTCGCTCGGGGTGACCCTGAGCCTGCCGAATGGGTCGAAGGGTCAGGGAGAGGCGGGGTGAGGGTAAACGGCCGCGAACCTCCTACCCCCACCTTCGTCCCCCTAAGCCCTGCGGGCCGGGGTGGCGGTCGCGGAGTGACCTAGCCACTCCCCCTGGAAGGGGGAGGAGTCATCACCCGAGATCCCAGCCATCTGCGAGCACACCCCACGCAGGTCGCGCAACGGCCCCGCGCTCACCAGATGATCCGCTGCTTGGGGCGTGACGGAAAGCGTCTCGCGGTCGAACGGAACGAGGTACTCGAAGAGCAGATGATAGAGCAGCTTCTCGACGCCGGCGCGTTGGTCTTCGGTGAGCCGTGGGCTGCGCAGCGCCTGTTCGAGAACGGCGGGGTAGGCGGCGCGGCTGGGCACATCATGGGTCAGCCCTTTGCCGGCATAGAACGCTCGCCCCGCGGTGACCACCGGCTTGCCCATGGACAGCATCTCCAGGCCCGCCTGCGAGCACAAGGTAATGCCGACCTCGCTCTCGCGCATCAGATCGTAGGTGTTGAGCTGCTGCGAATGGACGATGGAGCAGTTGGGGGGCGCATTCCACCCCTCCAGCCGTCGCAGCGTCAGATTGTCATGCCACATCGCCTCCGCCGGGTGCAGGCGCACGATGAGATGGTATTCCGGATGACGGGCAACCATCTCGGCGGTCGTGATAATGAACTCGGCCATGTCGTGGAATGTCGGCGAATCGAGAAGGACGACACTGTCCACCGCAACCTGGCCGATGAGCAGCGCCAGCCGCCGGTTGCGCTCGATGCCGAGGGAATCGCAGATCTCGTCGCGTCCTGCGGTCCGCGCTTGCGGCACCCAGCTCGCCGCCCCCGAGTGCACGCGCGACAGGTAATCGCGCAGGCGCTGCCGTTCGAGCGGGGTCAGCGCGCGGGCTTCGAGCCAGTGCCAGCAATGGGCGGCGGTGTGCCGGTTGCCGGTGACGCCAGCGGTATCGAGGTAGATGCGATCGTGGAAGGCGGTGTTCTCGATTGCGATGACGCGGATGCCCCGCCGGCGCGCCAGCATGGCGGCGATGCGCTCCGCGTAGAACATGCCGCCCCAGATGACGATGGCCTGCGGCTGCCAGTGGTCGAGGGCGCGCCGGAATGCTTCGAGGTAGCACAGCGCGTCGGCGATGAACTCCAGCCGCGCCGCCTGGTGACGAGGCTGCGAGGGGTCGTAAAGGCACCTCAAGTAGCGCGCAAGCGAGGCCTTGATGATTTCGTCCAGCGCGATTCCGTCGTAGCTGGGCTGCGCCTCTTGCGCCAGCGCTCCGGCAATGCACTCGCAGCGTCGGCGGCCGTCTTCGGCCGAGTATTGGGAGGCGCAGGAGTAGGCGAGCCCCTGCGCCTGCAAGCCGGCCTCCAGCCGCTCGCGCCCCCAGGGGCAGTTCGGCGGATCCGGCTTGACCGGCCGCAGGGCGTCGCACTTCCAGCCGGGGGCGCAGATGATATGGTGGGTCGCTATGCCGCGCTCCTCCACCGTGCGCGCCAGGTTCCATATCACCGGGGCGACGCTCTCCCAGCATTTCAGGTTTAAGAATAGAACCACCACTTGGCTCCCGCGGGTGTGCGCAGTGTCAACTGGGCGGGGTCACGCGCTGGCCGCTGCTACTCTGCGCAGTAGCGTAGCTACACGCTACGTAGCACGAGCGCTCCCAGCGGCCTCGTCTGGGCGCCGGCGATGGCGATTAGCCGCTCCCGCGCCGGCTGCTCCAGGTGCGCCAGCGCCGGCACGCTGGCGATAACGGTCAAGCGCTCTTCCAGGAACCTTCGCGCCTCCGCGCAGCGTCCGCGCGCGATCAATAGATCCGCGCAGGCGAACCATTCCTTGCTCATGAAGGGATCGGTCTCGAGCCCGCGCTCAAACTGCTCCAGCGCATCATCAAGCTGCCCCAGCTCGATCAGGCACCGCGCCAGCGCCGCGCGCGCGCGCCCCAGGTCGGGCCGCGCCACCGCCGCCAGGTGATACGCCCACCCCGCCATCTTCATATCTCTCGCCAGCTCTGCCAGCTCGCCAAGCGCCATCCCCGCCTGGTGCATCAGCAGGCAGCGCCGCGCCAGCCGCAGGGCTTTCTCATCACCCGCATAACAAGCGTGGAGACTCTCATATTGCGTGCGGAACTGGTCGTGTTCAAAGGGAAAATGCAGTTCGAGCAGATCTTGCGCCCCTTCATCGCCCTCGTCCAGGATGCGCATGGCGGCCAGGAGATGGGTTTGCGCCTCAGCAAATCGCCGCTGGCGCTTGTAAATCTGGCCCAGGTTGAGCTGCGCCAGCGCCGAGCTCGGGTTGGCGGCGATGGCGCGCTTGGCGGCCTCGATCGCGACCTCGGCCGCCCGGTTGGATTGGACGAAATCTTGGCGCTGGGCCTCCGCAAGATAGGCGGCGACCACGGCGTAATCATTGAGCAGTGACGCGTCGGCAGGTGACTGCCGCAGCGCCTCGCCGACATAGTTTGTCGCGAGGGCGAGATTGCCCGGGGTCATGGTGCAGAACACTTGCCGGGCGTGGCGCTTGCGTCGCTCGGCGAGCGGAAGTTGGGCATAGGCACGCGGGGGGCGCGTCTCGGCGAGCAGCCCGAGTTCCTCGATGCGCGCCAGCAGGCGCAGCAGCGCTCGCGGCTGCGAGATCTCGCGCACTTTGTCATACGCCGCGCGCGCGATCTCCTCGCGCTCCTCGTCATGGGTCAGGTAGTACTCGATCACCTCCTCGAAGTTGGCCTCATTGTAGAGCACGCAGTGAGCCCGGTCTTCGAAGTAATCCCGAATCTCCTCGTTTTCCTCGTCGTAGAGCAGCAGCGATCCGCACGCCGCCGCCTCATAGCAGCGCATGTTGAATTCGCGGCGGATGCTGCGGTTGAAAGTGATCTTGGACTGGTTCAATAGGCGGATGTACTCGTCGCCGTAAACCCCGCCCGCGATGCGCACCCGCCAGCGGTCGCCCAGCTTCGCCAGGCGGTAAAGCCAGCGCGCCCGCTCGCGCTGGACATCGTGGTTGAGGTTGCCGATCATGGTGACATCCCAGATGCGCTCGGCACTCGTGCTTGGTAGCGAAATAGCCTCGCTTCCAGCCTTCGCAGCCGAAGCTGCTTCCGCCTTCGCGGGCGACGAAGTACCGCTTCGGCGGACGAAGTCGTCGGCGGAGTAGGCACTTCGCAGAGTAGCATCGGGGATGACGCAGAAGCGCCGGGGATCATGCCCCCACATCGGCCAATACTCCGCCCGCTCATGCCCCAGGCGCCTGAGCACATCAACGCCGGGCCGGTCAGTGAAGATGTAGTCGAACGCGCCCAGCATTCCCACCTGGGGCCGCAGCACCAGGTTCCAATCGCTCAGCAGCGCCACCACCGGAAAGCCAGCTTCTTCAACCGCCTGGGGCAGAGCTTGATACCCGGGCTCCCATACCAGCATCAGGTCGGGCGGCCCGCCGGGCACGCGGGCGGCGATGTCGTGAATGGTGTGACTGCACAGGTCGAACCCGATGTCCGGCTCCCGTACAACCGGGTCGGCGACACAGCGGATGAACTGATGCCCGGCGGCCGCCAGCTCCGGGTGATCGAGCCACGAGACCAGCTTCTTTTGGATATGCCACTGGTTGCAGAGGAAAAGAACGCGCATGTCACTCCCCGAGCGGTCAACACCGGGCGCGCCTTCGCCCTTCGGCTTCGCTCAGAGCTTGCCCTGAGCATAGCGAAGGGGCAGGCTCTGAAGGCGCGAAATGCCGCGCGGCTCGTGCTTCGTAGCGAAGTGAACTCGCCACTTCGCAGAGTAGCATCAGACGACCGCGCGCCCAGGCACCCCGGCCATGTTGGCCTCCCCACTAGGTTCTTCGGAAGACACGCGGAATAACTTTAGGCGTGGAGATTCGCGCGGCCGTGCCGGCGGCGTAATCCATGGGCCAGGGGCAAAATCCGTGCCTACTTTGGGGCCGCAGTGGCCCGGTGCCGCGCGACTTCCCTTCGGAGCGAGATGTTCTTCTTTCTGCCATACGCGACAGAGAGGCCGCGGCGGCGCACGCCGTTCGTGACTTACGCGTTGGTCGCCGCCAATGTCGCCGTATTCGTGCTGCTGGAGCTCCCCTACTGGGCGCAAGGAGGAGAAGGAGTACGTCCCTTTGCGTTCGTCCCCGGCCATCCCTCGCTTGAGGCGCTGGTAAGGTCCATGTTCTCCCACGGCGGGCTGTGGCACTTGGGCGGCAACATGCTGTTCCTGTGGCTCTTCGGATCGGTGGCGGAGGATGTCCTCGGCCCCCTGCTGTTTCTCGCTTTCTACTTCGGCGGGCAGTTAGGCGCGACGTTCCTCGATGTCGCCATTGCCAAGGCCTTCGCTCCGGCGGCGCTGATGGTTCCGCGGGTGGGGGCGTCGGGGGCCATTGCCGGCATCCTCGGGCTGGCGGCGGTGTGCTTCTCGCGGGTTCGGGTCAAAGTGGCATACCTGTTCGGCTTCTTCCTGATGTGGCGCGGCGGCGTGGCGCGGGTTCAGGCGTGGTTCTTCCTTGGCGCCTGGATCGCGCTCCAGCTCGCCGGCGGGCTCCATTCGACCTGGGCCGAGGCGAATACCGCGCAGCCGGTGGGTGGCGTCGCCTACTGGGCGCACATCGGGGGGTTCGCGGCCGGCATCATCGGCGCATACGTGCTCGCCCTGCCCGCCAGAATCCGCAGGCGCGACCTGTTGTCGGGCATGGGCTATGGTGCGGAAGAGGGGTCCGAGCGCTACGCCGGGCTGACCGAAGTGGTGCGTCAATCGCCGCATGATGCCGAGGCCTGGCTCGCCCTGGCGCGCAGCAAGGAGGCGTTTGGCATCCCTGAGCAGGCGCTCGAGGCTTACGCGCGAGCGGTACGGCTTTTTCTGGAGCAGCGCGAACCCGAGCGCGCCGCCCGCGCCTATCAGGCCATTTTGCGCCTTGACCCTGCCTTCGCCTTGCCCCCGGCAACCCAGTTTGACCTCGCGGTCGGCCTCGGGCGCGCCGGGGAATATCAGCAGGCGCTGGCCGCGCTCCAGCGGCTGCTGGACGCTTATCCGTCAAGCCCGGAGGCGGAGGTGGCGCTGGTGCGCGCGGGCGAACTGGCCGAAAAGATCGGCGAACGAGCGGCGGCCTTGCGGTATGTCGAGGAGCTGCTGCGGCGCTATCCCAACAGCGTCTGGGCCGACCACGCGCGGTGGAAAATCCAGGCGCTGCGGGGGTGACATTCGGGTTCAAGGGGAGAAACCATGCCGCGGGTATTGAACGTCGCATATTGGCTTGGCCACCCAGACTGCTCGTTTTGCGCTCGAAAGGGTCCTCATGGGGGTCCGAGTTGTTCGACGAGCCTCAACGGGGTGGGATGTTGGAGCAGGTGGCTGACAGGTGAAAACCGAGGCGCGCAGAACTTACGGATCAGGCCTGGCAGGTCTTCGGCCAGGGAGTACGTTTTACGAGCTTAAGGGAGCGTCCGGATGGCCACCAAGGAATACTCACCTTTCACTCCAGGCGTTCCGGTGCCTGTGGACTTCTTCGTAGGCCGCAGCAGGGAGGTAGAGGAAATCGCTGCAAAGGCAGGTGCGGCAGCAACCGGCCGATTGGAGCGAGCCTTCGTTATCGGTGAAAGGGGAATCGGGAAGAGTTCCCTCTGCCACTATGCGGCCATGGTCGCCGAGGAGCATCATAAACTTCTTTCCTTGCACGTCTTCTTGGGCGGCGTCTCAAGCCTAGACGAGATGGTTCGTCGAATCTTCGAGCGCCTATTGAAGGACAGTATTGATCGGCCATGGCATCAGAAGGTTCGAGATTTCTTGGGCAACCACGTACGGCAGGTTGGTCTGTTCGGCATCACCGTCGAGTTCGGCGCGCCCGCTCAGGAGTTGAAGCAACTGGTGTGGGACTTTGTGCCTGCGGTGCGGAATCTGGTCAAGGCCCTGGGCGAGGCGAAGAAAGGGCTGATGCTGATCCTCGACGACCTCAACGGACTCGCCGCTTCACTTGAATTCGCCAACTGGCTCAAGAGCCAGGTGGATGAAATGGCGACTGGGCGGGAGCCGATACCAATGCTCCTGGTGTTGGTGGGACTGCCCGAGCGCCGAAGCCAGCTGGTGCAGCTTCAGCCGTCGCTGGGAAGGGTATTTGACGTGGTTGAGATCGGCCGCCTGACCCAGGATGAGACCAAGGAGCTCTTCCATCGGGCCCTGGAGCGGGTGCAGGTGAAGCTGGAACCGGTCGCCGCCGACGTGCTCTGGTGGTTCTCTGGCGGCTTCCCCGCGCTCGCTCATGAGATTGGGGACGCAACGTTTAAGGTGGACTCGGACAATCTCATCGATGGAAAAGATGCCTATACAGGGGTCGTTTTGGCCGCCGACGTGATAGGTCGAAAGTACATCGAGCCTCAGGTGTTCGCTGCGATCAGAAGCGAACGATATCGCTCGATCCTACGTAAGCTGGCGCCCCTCCCGCTTCTCAGCGGGTTCACTCAGACCGAATTCACCAGGAAACAAGCGGCCGCAAGTCTTGACGAAACCGAAAAGCGCGTACTAGACAACTTCCTCGGCAAGATGAAGCAACTGGGCGTGCTGACGTCGGCGGCTGATCTCGGGTCAGGGGGGTACCGCTTCGCGAGTGCGCTCCACTGCGTGTATTTCTGGCTCGAAGCACAGCGCGCCAAGGAGCAGCGGCAACTGCCACTGATCGGGGCCGCGATACAGCGCGCCGCAGCCAGGCGACTCGCGAAAGGGTGAGAGAAACGCGCCAGCCCACGCGCACCTTCCCGTGCTGACACACGCCGGTCTGCCAGGCGACGGTGTTACCCGACCACTGACCTTATGCGATTATCGAGCGCCTGCTGGTCGGCGGCAAATGACAGCAGGCCGCTGCGCGTCATCAGGTCGTCGAGCGCCACTTGACCGCGCCAGCGGGCAAGCTCGGGGATCTTGCCCTTGGTGGCGATGGCCGCCTCCTCCGCGCGGGTGAAGCGATGGAAAAGCCCGGCGTCGTGATCCTCGCAGGCGCGTATCACGTCCTCGGGGGTGAGCTTGAGCGGGTCCGCCCGCAGTAGGTCCTCGGCGGTCGCGCGGGTGGCGTCATCCACCTCCCACAACACGTTGAGGCCGGCCTCGGCCGCGCTGAGCCCGGGCTTGAGTTCGATCTCGGGATCGCGCTCTAGCTGCGAGACCATGTCCGCAGCCGACGTGTCACCAGTGAGAAACTGCTCCGCCACCGTCGGCGGTATGGTCTGGACATCCACGCCCGCCAGCTCCGTCACCTGTGACGCGGCGCGCATGCTCGCCGCGATGAGCAGCGTGCCGACGGCCGGCCGCGTCTCCCGGATTCGCGTTGTCTCGCGCGCGGCGGCCAACGTGGCCTTTTCGCCCACATTGCGCCCATCGCCCAAGGCGTTGTCGGCGACCACGGCGTTGAGCCGCCCCAGAAACACATTGACGAAATGCGGCCGCGACAACAGTGCGGCGAGGTAGTTCTGGCGCGCCGAGAAGCCGAGCGTGAGATTCACCGGGACCCCTTCGGCCTCCAGGCGCGCCGCGGCGCAGTAGCCCGCGGGGGTGAGCGGCACTTTTATCAGGAAATAGCCCGGGCATACCGCGTGATAGCGCCGGCCGAAGAGCACGCTTTCGTCAACCTCGTGCGCCAGGGATGGGTGAAGTTCGACACTGACGGGCACGCCAAACGTCTCCACCAGCCGCAGCGCCACCCGGCAGTTCAAGATGAAGCCAACCTCCATCACCAGTTCGTTGCGCTCCAGCTGCGACTTGCTTTGGCGCAAACGCTGTGTCGCCCCACGGATGATTTCGTCGAGCGCCCCCGTTTGCACCACCTGATTCACCAGGGTGTTGTTCGTCGTCAGCCCGGCGAACTCGCGTCGCCACAGCCGGCGCGCTTCAGCCAGGTTGCCTGTGTCGAGCCACGGGCGCGTCCCCAGCTTCACGAGCGCAGCCAGGCGGGCGTCCGATGGCGCCTCGATCGAGCCAGGGCCGCTCCAGCCCTCGGCGGCGATTTCGTGCGAGAGTTCGGCCAGCTCAGGGGTCATGCGCTCCTCCGTATCAGTGAACCGGGCTGCAACCAGCCGCGTGCTTGATCAGGATTCGCGGGACGTGCGCCGCCGTCCTGCTCATGCCGCGCGGTCGCCGACAATCGCGCCCTGCCGGGCCCGCGCGCGCGTCCCATGCTCCGTTTTGTTCACAGTTTGACCGCGGCCGAGCGCGGGCAGCAGGTGAGGGCGCGACTTAAGGCGAAAACCTACACCCGTTGCCGTGTTCGCGTACTTAACGAGGGGTTCTGATGACTGACCAGGGGCAATCAATCGCCGAGCAGGGCATCGCCGCCTTCCGCGAGGGGCGCGTGGATGAGGCGGTGCGCTTACTGAGAGAAGCAACGTCGCGCGATCCGCGCAATTACCGCGCCTACCTGGTGCTGGGGGCTGCGCATATTCAGCGCGGCGAACACGAAGACGCGATAGACGCATTCGAGGCCGCGCGCGAGGTGCAGCCCAACCTCGCGCACATCCACTACAATCTCGGTTTGGCTTACCAGAAAGCTGGGCGGCCGCAGGAAGCGGTTGCCGCGTTCCGCGCCGCGCTGGAAGCGGATCCGTCCTATCAGAAGGCGCGAGAGGCCCTCGAGCGGGCTGCGCCCGCGCCTACGGCACCCCCGGCGCCGCGCCCCGCGCCCCCTGCTCCGCAAGCCACGCGCACCGGCACGCCGCAGATGCCGACGGTCCGTGATGTGCAGCCGTTGACCGGACCGCCGCCGGCCCCTTGGGAGAATGTGGGGGTCCCGGAAAAAACAAAAGCGCCCGAGCCGGCGTTCGAGTTGCGTCCTTTGGGGGGTGGGGTGGAGGCCCGGCGGGTGACGAGCGAGCCTGAAGCGCCCGCCTCGCCCGATGAACCACCACGGGCACCATGGGAGATGGAGGGAGCGCAAGTGGGCCCCAGTCTGCGGCCCCGGCCTCAGGGACCGGAAGAACCGCCGCCGCTAAGGCCAGGCGCGAGACCGGCGGGCCGGTCCGACGCCGCCGGGGATGTCAAGGCAATGACCCAGGGGCAGCGGGCGGCGAGCGGCGCCACTGCCGGGGCGATGTTCGGCGCGACGTTTATGATTGTTCTGACCGTGGTTGATCGTATTCTCGGAAAGGAGTGGGCGCTGCTGTCCAGAGCCGGCGTGACGAGCTGGGTCAGGTTGTTCATTGGCGCGAGCGTGATCGGGGCGATTTTCGGAGCGATCATCGGCGCGGTGGCTTGCGCAAGCCGCAAACAGGGCAACGGCATCATCATGGGCATCGCGCTGTGGGTCGTCGCGGCATTCGTACTGCTTCTCCGCAGCGACACGCCCATGGGGCCGGGGCCGATCTTTACGGCAGCGATTGCCGGCCTGCTCATGGGCTGGTTGGTGAGCAGCCAGGCGTTGTCATCCATCAAGCGAAAGTGAGGGCCTCGCCGGGCGACGCGCCGCCTACCGGTTGCTCGGCCGAGATGGCCGTTCCCTGGAGCATTTTCGCTGCGGCCAGGCGGTTCCCGCTGCAACTGGGCATTGGTGGCGCGTAAGCTGTAGCGCATCGAGGGTCCTTCTCCCGGCGACGAACTCGCTACCACGTCATGACATGATAGGGGCGTCCGCGCTGCGACTCCGTCCCCGCGTCGGAGAACGCGTGGCCTGTTGCTCGCTCTTGCGGTGTAGTGTAGCCGCCCATGTCGTCTTCAAACAGAAGTTCGCGGTGCGCCGACAGGTTGAGCTTGGGGCGAGGATACCGCGGGTGTGAACTCCGAGTGTTGGTCTCGCCCGCAGCCAGATGCCGGTCGCCGAGCCATGGAGCGGCAGGCGCCTCGCCTGCCAAACTGGACGGACACAGCCGAGGGCGGCTGTGCTCCATACGGATACGCTACCCCAGACCAACAGAACTCGCTCACACCCGGATACCGTCAAGCGATTGTTGACATTGGGGAGGAGTGTGGTATACTTAAATTAATCCAGAATTCTGGAGGTGGATAGCTCGCGTAGGGCTAGCGGAGAACGGGCCTCGAAAGAGGCCCCTTTTTTATTTGGGCAGCAGGAATCTCTCATAGGCGTCGATTCTCCGCTCGCTCAAGTCACGGTTGTAGCTCGGCGCTGCGGCTGCAAGCAGTCTCGCATCAAAGGGCGCCAGTTTTGCGAGACGGCCATAGCGGACGAGTATATCGTCTCGCACTGCCCGCGCCAGCAGGTCGGCGAGTTGGAGGCCGGCAATGTTCTGGTACTTCTTGTTCAATTTGACCTGCTTGCTGGTGAGCG
>Ga0315289_10001164_pt1 | contig 41128 bp, 44 predicted proteins | sample YL17G11_40_MG_FD_203452 | JGI IMG/M metagenome (GOLD analysis project Ga0315289, IMG submission 203452) | Sediment microbial communities from Yellowstone Lake, YNP, Wyoming, USA - YL17G11_40 | ecosystem: Environmental > Aquatic > Freshwater > Lake > Sediment | place: USA: Wyoming | collected... | reverse complement strand
AGTGCCGGTCGAAGCGCTGAAAGGACTGACCTTCGAGATCCAGCAGGGTGAGTTTATAGCCATCATGGGCCCCAGCGGCTCGGGTAAATCCACGCTCCTTCATATGCTGGCGCTGCTGGACGATCCTACTTCCGGTTCTATCTTCGTCGACGGCACCGACATTTCCAAACTGTCTTCTTCGCAGAAGACGACGTTCCGTCTGAATAAGCTGGGCTATGTCTTTCAGGAGTACGCTTTGCTGCCGGAACTGAACGCCTTTGAAAACGTCTACCTGCCGCTTATGATGCTGGGGGCTCCCGCCAGGGACTATGAGAAAGCCGCGCGGGGGATGCTGGAGACGGTTGGGATGGGGAAGCGTGCACGGCATTTGATCAGCCAGCTCTCGGGCGGTGAGCAGCAGCGGGTGGCCATAGCCCGCGCATTGGTCAATAAATCCAGGATACTTTTTGCCGATGAGCCATGCGCCAACCTGGACTCGAAAAACAAGGAGATCGTGCTGAAGCTGTTACGGCAACTATGCGACGAACTCAGGCAGACCATCATTATGGTTACCCATGAGCAGGAGCAAAGGCTTTATGCCGACCGCGTCCTCTGGATCAAGGATGGGCAGATAGACAGGGAAGAGAAGGTAAGATAATTCAGTTTAATATTTATGCTAATGATCTCAGTCCCTAAGATCGTGAAGGGTTTTCTCAATGCTGGCATTTACGGAATGCGGGAGATCTTTCTCATGGCATTTTTCATGATTCACAGCTTCTCCGGATATCAGGATAATGTGCCTTGCCTGCGACTTTATCTCTTCCTTATCAGCGCAGGCACGCGGGCAGCCGCAAAGTAATATAAGCAGGTCGATGCCCGGCGAGTCATAAGGTACCAGCTCTATATCTCCCCGGCTGGCGACAAATTGCCTGACACGTCCGGCCTGTGCGGAAAGGTCTATCTGCGGGTTGCATGACCCGCAGTATTTTAACGCTATACTGATCCCGGGGCTGTTCTGCGTCAATTTTTTAGCAGACAAAGAAAGGCTGCTCGCCTATCCTGGCCAGCTTCTCAGCCAGCTTCTTCTTGCGTTCAAGGTTGCCCCGCCTTTCAATCATGATCTTCTGTGCCTGGGGTGAACCGGCGCCGTGCATGGACTCGGCCAGGGCTGTGCCGCAGGTCATGGCATCGATGAGGCGGATCAAGCGTATCCGGGTCTCGGCAGGCACGTCCGCTACTCCTTTCATGTATTTATCAACCCATTTGCCGACCTTCGGGTCTTTGAGGTCGAACTCGGAAGGCATGGTAGCCAGTATGCCGCCGGTGATATCGTGAGCCAGGCGGGCAATTTCATAGACATTGCGGGTAACATTGAGCTTGGTTATATTGGCCAGCAGGGGATCTGCCTGGTAACAGCCGGCCGGCTGGGCAAAGCCCTGGCAGGAGCAGGCGATGGAGCAGCAATAAATGGTCTCGGCCAGGTGTATCATCTCAGCCAGTTTATCCCTCACATGAGAAGCCTTGCTGGTGCCCTGCACCTGGGTGAGGGCGTAAACGGCCCCGACCAGGACGTCGGCCAGGCCGCCCTTGCAGCCTCCGTAGTTTTGCCTGTGGAAGGTGGCGAACCTCTCCACCAGCTCTCCTGCAAACTCGTATTCGCCGCACATGAAAACGTGCTCGTTGGGGACAAAGACCTTATCGAAGACGATGAGGGCTTCGCCGCCAACGCAGCCATATTCGGCGTTACCCTGGTCCATCGAGCATTCGCACTTGCGCGTGTCGTTGGACTGGCGGCCGAAGATATGGATAAGCCCGGGGGCATCTATGGGCACATAGAAGCAGACCGCGTAATCCTTGTCCTCGGCACGCATGGCTGACGTGGGCATGACCAGGTGGCCGTGGGAGTTGACTGCGCCGGTGATGTGCGCCTTGGCGCCGCTGACCACGATGCCGTCCTTTTTCCTCTCCACAACATGTACGTAGAGATCAGGGTCTTTCTGTTCGCTGGGCGAAAGGCTGCGGTCGCCCTTGGGATCCGTCATGGCGCCTGACACCATAAGGTCCTTGCCCTGGATTTCCTTGAGGGTCTTTTTAAAACGCTCGTGGTAGTCGGTGCCGAGCTTTTTATCTATATCATAGGTGATGGAGTAGGTGGCATTCATGCCGTCAAAGCCGACGCACCGCTGGAAGCAGCTTCCAGTCTGCTGGCCGATGGCACGCAGCATTTTCACTTTCTTGATGAGGTCATCGTGGTTCTGGTGGATATGCGTGAAGCGGTTAATCTTCTCGCCGGTCAGGTGGGACCTGGCTGAGCACAGCTCCTCGAACTCGGGCGCCACCGCCATCTCGTAGGTCAGGGCTGCTGCATTGATATGCGGGATAAAGGCTGGGTGCCCGGTGAGATTTTCGATCTTCTCTCCCATGTAGTAGATTGTGGGCTTGAGATTCTTCAGGCTCTCCCTGTATTGCTTGCCGTTCATCATAGCCATGACGAATACCTCCAGAAAACGTTGTTGATAAGTAGCGGCCGAAAACGATGCTGCTGAACGACTAATTATACACCAAGTGCAGCTATCGTTTGATTTTGCCCGGCAGGATATAGATGTAGGGTTTATGTAAGATGTGTTTGTGCAGCCAGCGGTCGAAGCGCCTCAGCGCCAGGAAGAGCGTCCAGATGAAGGCGTCCTCGCTGTAGTACGATTTGACCTCTTTTTCCGTGACCGGCTTAACTTCAAGCGGCTTCGCTTCGCCGGCGAAGAAATCATTGGCAGCCTCTATCAAACCGGGCACCAATTCGGGCCGCTGTTCCTTGTAGAAATTAGCGATGATGTCGATGGTGACCAGTCGGGCGTCGTAATAGCGGGTCATCACGCCCTCGAGGAAGAGCCAGCGGATGATCCAGACCAGGAAAGAAGGGGCGCTGCGCAGGAAAAGCTCAGGGTTGAGTTGCTCAATACCATCCTTTTTCATGAGCGGCGTGCTGGTATCGATGTACAGCAGCTTTGAATCGGTGCTTATACGCGGGTTTGCTGCATCTAAGCCGGTTACGGACCAGTTGGAGATCTGCCCGTCGATGCCCAGCGCACGGTCAGGGTTTGCCCTGTTGAAGTCCCAGAGCTTCTTAAGCTCTCGCAGAATGAGCAGAAAAAGTGTTCGAATATCTTCCGTGTTCAACAGGTGAATGGCGCGGTTTCCTATGGATTCGGCGGGCAACTTCATCTGCACGTCGAATGCTATGATATTACCCTTATCTGAAACAAACCAGGCGAATCCGTATGGCGGTACACTGATGCCAATCTCCTTTTCGAGGACGGTGTTGTAATCGTTATAAAGTTGTTCGTATCGTGCTACCTCCTCCTTAGTTTTAAAGATGGGCATGCGTTTACAGGCCAGGTTACGTGTGGAATCGGCCAGTATTTCGAAGATGGTGCTTATCTCACCGTAGCCGAGCACTTTGGCGGGTATCCTGCTCCACTCGGGGTGCTCCGGGTCGAGCCCCCTTTCGAACTCCTTGAGCAGTCCGGTATCAATCTGCATCTTAAATCCCTCCGGCGGTTTGCGTTTAAAGGCCGAGAAAGGCCGCTGTGTCTTTAAGGGCGGCATCTATACGGTCGATTATCTCGTATGCCAGCTTGTTTTCAATGATGAGCGGCGGCAGCAACTGGCACACCCTCTTATCGTTGTTAGCGTAAATAGCCAGGATGCCGTGGTCATAGCAGGCTTTGGTCATGATGGGCCCGCAACTGTCGTTGACCATCTCTATGCCCATCATCAACCCCAGTTGCCGTAGCCCGACCAGGATATTTGGCCGTTTCTTTTTAAGCTCGATGAAACCGTCTTTGAATATTCGGGCAAGCTCATAGACATGAGCCAGGAACCCAGGATTTGAAGATTCTTCCAGCACGGCCGTTGCAACCGGGCAGCCCACCTCAGCCCCGCCGAAGGTGGACACGTGGATGAAGGGGTTCTGATGGAAGAAGCCCTCAAGCTCCTTCCTGAAGCAGGTTGCGCTCATGGGGTAGATGCCGCCAGAGAGCCCTTTACCGATGACGATTATATCCGGCACCGTATCGAAGTGCTCTATGCCCCAGAGCTTGCCAGTGCGGCCTAAACCCGTCTGCACCTCGTCGATTACGAGAAGCGCGCCGTGTTGCCTGCATAACTCTTTAACTTGCCTGAAATAGTCAGGGTGAGGTACCGGCATGCCCAGCGTGGCGGGTATGGTCTCAAAAATGACGGCGGCGGTGTTATTATCAATGGCCTGACGCAGTGCATCTACGTTATCAAATGGTACCTGGAGGAAGCCCGGCAGGTTCTGGCCGAAAGGGGCGCGGTACTGCTCGTCTCCGGTGGCGAGGGCAAAGCCGGTGTGCCCATGGTAGCCCCCGATGGCTGATACGACCTTCTGCTTGCCGGTATATCCGCGAGCCAGCTTGATGGCGAGGTCTATCGCTTCTCCACCACCGACACCGAAAACGGTATATGAAATATCTCCGGGCATCAGTTCAGCAAGCTTTTCTGCCAGCCGTGCGCGTTGCTCGCTGATGAGATGGTGGTTGCCGATATCCAGTTCTTTGAGGCTCTCCTGGAGGGCTTTGATTATCTTGGGGTTGCGATGGCCCAGGTTGAATACGCCCCCGTTGCAGTGGCAGTTAATAAGCCTCTTTTCGCTGGCGGCGTCCCAGACATAAGGGCCTTCGCGGCGGCCGAAGACGAACTCCATGTCGTACGACTTGAACGTCTCCGCCTTGCCGGAGGATACGTGCTCGGCAAACCTCCGGACTATGCCCTCTTTGCTGCCCCGGCCGATGTATTTCACAAATTCCTTCTGGATTATTATGGCGCAAGGACGAGTTTATGTGCGGCGGCCGCGTCTACCTGCTGCCTTGTCCACAGCATGGGGTGGTACTTGATATTTCGCCATGAATCTATCATATCGCCGTACCAGGGGCTGCCCGGATTCCCGCTCTGCCCGGTATTGTTCATGCAGACACTTTTAGACATGTCGCTCATATCGATTATCATGCGCATTGACGGGATATTGGTCGCGGTGAAATTGCCTGTATTAACTTTCCAGCGCACCGCGTTCACTGCATCGGTGCCCCCGCCGGCAGGGAAAGGCCCCTTGTTGACCAGCGACTCGATTGGTCCGATGCCGCTGGCGCCGAGCGGGTTGCTCACGAAAGTGGCCGTGTGCAGCTTGCCCCACTTCCACTGGCTGCGGTCCTTGCCGAGGGTGGCCACTGCAGCTTCATAACCGTCCTTGAACGATTTAGCGAGCATTTCATCCCGCGTTTCAATCTTATCCCTGGTGGAAGGGTCATCCCACCAGAGGTCATTGGGCTTCTGCAGCAGGAGGTTGACGGCCCACATGTCCCTGCTGTCGCCGGTACTTTTTATTACGTCTCCGAGCTTGCCCTGGAAGGTATTGTTCACCAGCTTCATCCAGAACTCGGCGTAGAGCGCTCCCTGCGGGCTGTCAACGTTGAAGAAATGATCCCACTTGAGCAGCCAGTCTCTGGCTTCGGTGAGCGCCGGGTCGTCGAACTTGAGGTTTGCCAGGTAAGGCAATATTTCATCGGCACTGAGGTATTTATTGTCGCCTTGGATCGCCTGGAAGGTGGTGATGGTGTGAGGGGCGAGCTGCTTGATTAACTCGTTGATCCGCTGTCCCCGGTACCCGTAGTTCCACTCGTAACTAAGGTTGTAGTTAAAATCGGGATCCAGTTGCTTCTGCAGGAAGTTGTAGTATTCGGGCGGCACAACCGCCTGGTTGGCTGTGACAACAAATCCCCGCGGGGGGTTATACGAGCGCGGCAGCAGGTCGAAGGGTATATATCCCTTCCATTCGTACTCGTCGGTCCATCCTGGCACCGGCAGCAGGCCGCTGTGATTTTTAGCCCGGATGGGTATCTTGCCGGGCGTCTGGTAGCCGATGTTGCCATTCTTATCTGCATAAATACAATTTTGCGAGGGAACATCCCAGTACTTCAGCGCATTGCGGAAATCGTCCCAGTTCTTGGCGGCGTCGATTCCATTAATGGCCAGCTGAATGGTGCCTGGTTCAAGCGCCGTCCAGTGCAAAGCCAGCGGGTCTTTGTTATTGAAACCTTTGAGCTCGCCAGTTTTGGAATCGTATTTGTTGTCATTAATAATTGGGCCGAGGTGAGTTTCCCTGACCTTGAAGGTAAGGGGCGGCTTGCCGTCTCCGAAGTTGAGTGTCTCATCCCGCACGGTCATGTCGCGCCATTTGCCGTTCCACTCATACTGCAGCGGGTTATCGGGGTTGACCTTTATCTGGTAGTGGTCATGAACATCCGGGTAGACATTGGTAACACCCCAGGCGATGTTGTTGTTATGACCTATGACTACACTTGGGTTTGGTGCGAAGGTAAACCCGACGACATCGACAGGCTGGCCTTTGCCGTCGTCAGGGCAATGGAGGCCGATCTCATACCAGATCGACGGCATCTGGATACCCAGGTGGGGGTCATTGGCCAGGAGGGGCTTGCCGCTCTGCGTATTGCCTCCAGCCACCACCCAGTTATTGCTGCCGATGCCCGCGGGATCTCCCATGAGCCAGCTCAAATCGGGCTTCGGGTCATCGTAAATCTGCACGCCGGCCGCAAAGTTATAATCGGGTTTTTCAGCGCCGATCTGAATTCTCGTTCCGGCTGACTTATCCATTGCCTGGATGTCCTCAGGTTGAATTATGGTAGGCTTTTGGCCGTATGGCCAGGGGGGCGTCAGCCATTCTTCAGTCATCTCGGCTCCCAGGATGCTGTAGAGCTTGGACCGTGTGATCTCCTGATCGCCGCTGTAGCCGAGGTCCCAGGCCATCAGCTTGCCAAATACCAGCGTGTCCATAACAGTCCATGGTTCGATCTTGAATTTCACGCCGGTGAGGCCCAGGATGCTGTAGTTTACAGAGAGTTCCTGGGGACTCCTGCCGGAGATATAGGAATTGATGCCTTCTGCGAATGCATCCATACGGGTACGGTCTTCTGGAGTAAGAAGGCTATACTCTTTCTCGGCCACCTTGTACCAGCCAAAAGTGCGCAGGTAGATATCCGAAGAAACGAGGCTGACCTTCTTCCCGGTGAGCTCCTCGATCCTGCCACCGCAGGTTTTGCGGAAGAACTCCATCTGCCACCAGCGGTCCTGCGCCTGAGTATATCCCTGTGCAAAAAATAGGTCGTGCAGATTTTTAGCATAAATATGTGGTATTCCGTATGGATCTCGGATCACCTCCACGTTGTCTTTGAGCCCCTTGGCCTTAAGTTGACCATCTATTTGCGGAAGCGGGGCGTTGGTCAGGTAGTTAATGTAGATAAAGCCGCCGCCGGAAAGCAGGACGATAATGGCGAGAATGGTGATTAAAGTGATCCAGACAACTTTGCAGGCACTTCCCTTTTTCTTCAAGACAACCTCCTTGCGCATTAATTAAGCCTCGGGGTGAAGCTTTTCATCCACCTGGATGCGGCAGTAATATTACTATTAAGGCAGGCTGTCGTCAATTTATTTTGCCGCTTTTATTTGTGCTTCCTCTATCAAAAAGAGGCTCCAGGGTGGCAGATTGTATTAAAATATGACCCTGTGACCTCCTCAAACGGTTTATCGGATAACCCGGCGTCCAATGACCCTAGCGGGCTGGCGCGTGTATTCCGGGCGCTGCGCTCCAGGAATTACCGCCTCTATTTCATAGGCCAGGGCATATCCCTGATAGGAACCTGGATGCAGCAGGTCGCAATCAGCTGGCTCGTATATAGGCTGACAAATTCGGCCCTTTTACTGGGTGTAGTTGCATTTTGTGGCCTGATTTCCACATTTCTTCTGACGCCGTTTGCAGGGGTTCTCGTGGACAGGTTGAACCGCCACCGTATTCTGATCGTGACCCAGACACTGGCCATGATACAGGCCCTTACTTTAGCCGCTATAGTCCTGACAGGGAATGCAGCAATATGGAATCTAATATTGTTGAGCACGTCGCTCGGCCTTATTAATGCCTTCGACATGCCAACGCGCCAGTCATTCGTTCTTGATATGGTTGAAAAGAGGGAGGACCTGGGCAATGCCATCGCCTTGAATTCGTCATTGTTTAACGCCGCCAGGTTGTTGGGGCCTTCGGTAGCCGGCATCCTGGTGGCCACGGTAGGAGAAGGAGTGTGCTTTCTTATAAACGGGATAAGTTTTATTGCCGTTATCGGTTGCCTGCTCGCCATGAAATTACCCCCTCTCAAAACCACAATCCAGCACACACCTTTGTTAAAAGGGTTGAAGGAAGGTGTTACCTATGCATTCGGGTTTGCGCCCATTAAGTACATAATATTGCTTCTCGCACTGGCGAGCCTTGTGGCGATGCCGTACCCCGTCCTCATGCCGGTTTTCGCCAAGGAGGTGCTTCAGGGTGGCCCCAATACGCTGGGTTTCCTCATGGCGGCTGCCGGCGCCGGGGCATTGATCGGGGCAATATACCTGGCTTCAAGGGAGAATGTGTTCGGACTTGGTAAAATAATTGTGGTGGCGGCCTGCATATTCGGCAGCGGGCTGGTCCTTTTCTCTTTCTCCAGGATCCTCCCGCTTTCACTGCTGTTTATGGTTTTCACCGGTTTCGGCATGGTGGTTCAAATGGCAGCGAGCAATACTGTTTTACAGACCATAGCAGATGATGATAAGCGCGGCCGGGTTATGAGCTTTTTTGTGATGTCATTCATGGGTCTGGCGCCATTCGGCACACTGCTGGCCGGCAGCATGGCAGATGTAATCGGGGCTCCAACTACATTGCTTGTTGGCGGTTTATGCTGCATCGCTGGCGGGCTGATTTTTGCTAAGAAATATTCCTCGGTTAAGGAAATGGTCCACAATGCTTACGTAAAGAAAGTGCTGGTATCTGAGTCAGCGCCTACCTCGAAAAATATTTGATATCACAGTCGGCAAGGTAACTGTGTAAATAACAAACAAGACAAGAGCAGCATTTTAGCTGCCCTTGCCTCTCTGAAATGTCAGCTTATACGATACTATGCTTTGCCGATGCGGAACATCTTGGTGCCGCATTTGGCGCAGACACCCTGGGTCGCCGGTTTGCCATTCTTCATTTTAATGGCCTTGGCGTTGTTCATTTGCCTCTTGGACCTGCATTTCATGCAATAAGCTTCCATTAATGTACCTCCTTAGTATTTACGATTAGAATAATCCATTGTTTGAAGCTTGTCAAGTAGCTCGCCACGATTAAAATAGATACGAAGGCGAAAAATATTTGAAAATCGAACGTAATAAGTATTAATTAAAGTATAAAAAATTTACAGGCGATTTTCGTAGAAAACCACTCTCACTTATTACAAACCGGTTACTCGTAAGGTTTCAAAGAAAAATAAATTTCCAATTTTGCCAGCTTATTAAGCTTTTTCCTATAATTGACTAACACTTTACGTGTTTAGTGAAAATGAGCCCTAACCAGAAGTTTAAAATAGTCGCAATTGTCGGCATGCCCGGCTCAGGTAAGTCTGCAGTTTCAAAGGTCTTTGAGCGCCAGGGTTACCGCAAGGTGAGGTTCGGCGATGTCACTGACGAGGAAGTGAAAAAGCAGGGACTGGAGCTTAACGAGGAAAACGAACGCCGCGTCAGGGAAGAGCTCCGCAAACAGCACGGCATGGCAGCCTATGCAGTTATGAATCTGCCCAGGATTAGTGATGCCCTGCAGGCTTCGAACGTGGTGATCGACGGGCTTTACTCGTGGGAAGAGCATAAATTCCTCAAGGAGGAGTTTGATGGCGCTTTCAGCACTGTAGCGGTCTGGGCGCCGCCACGAGTCCGTTATCAGAGATTAAAGAACAGGACAGTCCGGCGGTTAACTCCAGACGAATCGAAGGCCAGGGACTTCGCGGAGATAGAGAACGTCAACAAGGGCGGTCCCATAGCCATGGCGGATTACACCATATTGAACGACTCAACACTGGAATCACTGATCAGCCAGGTTATGGGGGTAATCAGGGCTTTAAAATGAAGGAATTCAAGAGGCCCGGTCTGGACGAGTATTTCCTTAAGATCGCCTCGGTGGTGGCAGAGAGATCTACCTGCCGGCGACACCACGTGGGAGTGGTTGCGGTCAAGGACAAGCACATCCTGTCCACGGGCTATAACGGCGCTGCAGCGGGGGTCAAGGATTGCCTGGAGCTGGGCTGTCTGCGGGACGAACTGAAGATACCCTCAGGGACAAGGCACGAGATCTGCCGCGGCATACACGCCGAGCAGAACGCCATCATACAGGCATCCCTGCACGGGGTGAGCATAGAGGGAGCCACCATATATTGCACGCAGTCGCCGTGTATACTCTGCGCCAAGATGCTGGCCAACGCACGCATCAAGCGGTTTGTTGCCTTCGGTAAATACGCTGACGATGCTTTCCTGGAACTGTTTAAAGAAGCCGGTATTAAATTTGAGCTGAAACCCCGGCCGCCTTCCGAAATAATGTATCTGGGTTAGGGCAAGGCTGGTCCGTGATATTTATATAGGTGGACTTTAATGAGGGAATGCAAGATAGAAAATAACAAATCGAATTGCACCTGCACCTACGAACCGTGCTCACGCAAAGGCATCTGCTGCGAATGCGTCAGGTACCACCTCGAGTATAGTGAGATGCCGGCGTGTTTCTTCCCGCCTGAAGTCGAACGGACCTACGACCGCTCGGTGGATAGGTTCGTAGCCACGTACCAGAAAAAACGCCGCTAGAATAGCAGGGAATCACCAGCCGTCTCTTTATATTATCCAGGCTCACTCTTATGCACTTGTCTACCTACCAATCACAGGCCAAGCCTGTACGCTATACCCTGCATGGCCTTGAGGACTGTCTCTACGTGTTCTTGCAGCGGTACGCCCAGTTCGGCTGCACCCCTTTCTATCATCTGGCGGTCAACACCGGCGGCGAAGGACTTCTCTTTCCACTTCTTCATAACTGATTCAACGGTCACATCAGCTAGTTTTTTAGATGGACGGGTGAGGGCAACTGCCACCACCAGGCCGGTAAGTTCGTCTACGGCATAGATAACTTTTTTAAGCTCCGTATCCCTGGTAATATTGGCATGATCAGTATGGGCAAGTATGCCATCGGTCAGCTCGTCCGCAAAACCCTGCTCTTTGAGCCACTCGACGCCTTTGAACGGGTGGTCCTTGAGGTCGGGGTATTTCTCATAGTCAAAATCGTGGAGTAAACCGACAGCACCCCATTTCTCGGGGTCGGCGCCGAATTTAACCGCGTAAGACCTCATGGCAGCTTCAACGGCCCAGGCATGTTTCTTGAGGTTCTTGTTGCTTACCCAATCGCCGAGTATCCTTTCCGCTTCGTCCCTGGTCGGCCACCTGCTCATTTATCTCCTCCCCTCAAGCTGTAAATACAACCGCAATAATCCTGACGGTAGAGCTCCCACTGTTTCGCCAGTTCAATAGCCTTCTTAAACCCGTCCTTCTTCTTGAAATCTCTGGATAAGAACCTGCTGCCGCCTATTTCCCGGCCGATTCTATTTATGGCGTCCGCTGATTTATGTGGACTAATGGTCAGGGTTGATGTGAAGACGTCAGCACCCCTCTCCAACATAAAATTAAGAGTCTTTTCAAGCCTTAAGCGGTAGCAGAGCAGGCAGCGTTTGCCTCCTTCCGGTTCGTCTTTACAAAGCTCCACTGCATTCGTCCACTCTTCGGTATCATACGGGCCTGCTTCGATGACAAACCCGAGCTGATCTGCGGTTTTCCTGGCCGTCTCGAGTCTGCGGTCATATTCGCTCAGCGGGAAAATATTGGGGTTGTAAAAGTAGCCGATTACATGGTGGTTTTCTGATAACAGCACACTGGCGGCGCCTGCCGCGCAGACGCCGCAGCAAATATGCAAAACAACTTTCATGCAACCTGATTGGGCAGACGATCAGGACTTCTTGCCCTTTATCTTGTCCGTAAACCTTGCCTCGATCCTCTTGAGGAAGCCGGGATCGGCGAAGGCCATGCTCTGCGCCAAACCGGCACCTTCGAGTCCGTCGTACAGGCTATGCCCGAAGCTGAGGTCTATGTTCCTTTTTGCGAGGCCGACTGCCACGATGCCGTTGCTCATTATTTCCTGCGCCCAGGCGAGTCCGGTCTTCTCTAAGTCCTCGCGCTTGACCACCTCGTTGACCAGTCCCCAGCGGTCGGCCTTAGCGGCATTGATGGTCTTGCCCGAGAGGATAAGCTCTTTTGCCCTGCCCAGGCCCACGATCCGGGGCAACCTCTGGCTCCCGCCGTCATCGGGGACCAGACCAAGGTTAACCTCAGGTATATTGAATAGAGCGTCTTCCGCGCATATTCTCATATCGCAGGCAAGCACCATTTCACAGCCGATGCCGAAGCAAAAGCCGTGGATGAGGGCGATGACTGCTTTCTCCAGGTATTCAATCTCGTTGTAGGCTCTTTGAGCCAGACGGACGAAACGCCGGATTTCCTGTCCGCTACCCGCTGCGCCGAATGATGTCAGATCCGTACCCGCCGAAAACCCCTTACCTTCCCCGGAAAGGAGCACTACCTGGACACTGGGCTGCGTGGCTACCTGAGAGAAACACTGCTCGATATCCATGAACATCTGGCCGTTTACCGCGTTTCTCTTTTCCGGCCTGTTCAGCTTCACATGGAGGATGCCGTCTTTTTCGGTATAGGAAAGTGTCTGGAACTGCATTTAAGTCTCCTTATTCTATATTTTGAGGAATTACCCTGAACTACCATCATAATGAATGGACTCATATAAAAATAACGTTCGCCGTAGTGCCCTGTCAAGCTTTCTCTCCAGCACCTTTTCGTCCATTCGCCTGCAGTAGCAATATGATTAACAAACCAACCGCGGATACACTGGCTGCCGTAAAATACATCGTGTCAAAGCCGCTGCAGGAAATTACTATCCCCATGAATGTGGCGCCCAGGGCCAGTCCCACCTGGAAGGAGGCGGAGCCCAGTCCCATTCCCAGGCCCCTTTTTGTCGGGGGGGAGAGGTGAGCCAGCCATGACAGCGCGGCGGGCATGGAAAATCCCATCCCCAGGCCAAACAAAGCTGCGATAATGGACAGCTGGTATAAAACGTTGGAAAAGGCGACCAGGGTGAGCGAGACAGCGCACAGGATTAATCCGAGTATGATCATCGGCATGTTGCCGAACCTATCTGCCAGGGTTCCGGAAGGCACACGCAGCGCCGCGGAGCTGGCGTAGCAGGCTGTAATTATTGTGCCGGCCCCGGCCTCAGTTATGCCGAAACCCTGGACATAAAGCGGCATGAAAGTGCTTATGGTGCCGGATCCCACGGCTGTGACTATGAGTGCCAGCAGGCTGATAATAGCTCCCCGCTGTTTCAGCCAGTTCCAGGAATGGGCATCCTCGGATGGGTGTGTTGGCGGTTTTTGGGGGATGGAGCGCATGCGCGCTGATAAAAAAATGAGGCCGAGCAGCGGCATCAGGCCGCAGCTGTAGAAAGCTGCTTCATAGCCGAAGCCCTGGAGAATGTATCCACCCACAATAGGCCCCGCCATCAGCCCCAGTTGCGCGGAGGCTGTATACCATCCTAAAATCTGCCCGCGTTTTTCGGGCGACGCAAGATCGATTACTGCAGCGATAGCCGTAGGGACGAATACCGCGGCCCCCAATCCGTGCAACGCCCGGATGATACATAATGCCCAGAAGTCTTTTGCCAGCGGGTAAAGAAATGGCACTACAGTTGAAACCACCAAACCCGCCACCAGGAACCTGCGCCGGCCCCACCTGTCTGAGAGCATGCCGCTGGGGAGTATGGCGGCCGCGTTTATATAGGAGTATATCGAAACTACGATGCCGATATCCGATATGCTGATGCCGAGGCTGGAGGCGTAATAAGGCACCACCGGGAAAAGCCAGCTGAAGCTGGTAAAACCGGCGAAGGCTATAAGGTATATGGTTACGAGGGTGAACGAGTTTTTCATGCACGATTGCTTTAACGCCAGGAAAAAATCTTTCCTGCGGTGTATTTATTTAGTTGCGATCAGCCGTGGGTTGGGAGGTGTACAGAACAATATCAATATTGTCCCGATCAAAGCTCCGGCACAACCGATGAGGAGGGCCATTCCGTAATTACCATAAGTATCGTAAAGAGAGCCTGCGATGAACGGCGCTGAGAACTGGAAAACCGAGTTGACGGGGTTGGTTATACCGCTGATGCTGGGGAACGCGCCTGCGCCAAAATAGTTACCGGTTATCAGCGGCGTAGAAACATAGGTTGCCCCGAAGCCGAAGCCCGCAAGCAGCGGGTAGAGATAGGTTGCCCACAGCATGTCCCTGGAGGCAATCCAGAAAAATATGCCGCCGAGAATCATGCTGAAGCCGGCAATGGCGATCAGAAACCGCGATTCAATAATTTCACCCAAGAATGATATGCTCAGGCGGCCGATTATGCTGAATAAAAGTATAAGCCCGTAGATAAATTCGGGCCGCATGAACAAGACAGGATCGGAGGATACAAATCCACGGTCGCGCAGGTGAAATGGGGTCTGCGTCAATACTGCCTGCCAGAGGAAGAAGATAAAACCTGTTGCCAGCAGGATAAACCACAGGGAATTTGTCTTAACGGCATCTGAGGTCTTCCAGTTGACGGGCGACCTGTACGTCCTTATCGGCCTGTGCTTGCCGCGGCTTAATGCCTCACGTTCCTGCTCCGGCGACATACCGTCCGGATGCTGGCCCAGGTCCTCCGGGCGGTTGCGCACGGCAAGGAGGGCTATGGCGGCTCCCACAAAGCAGGCGATCGCTATCACGTTCCAGCCTACGCGCCAGTCGCCGCCGGAATTGACGATGCAGGCGCTGATGATCTGGGGGTAGATGAAGCCACCCAGGGCACCGCCCCCCAGCACAAGCCCCATGGCCAGCGCCCTTTTCGCATTGAACCAGTACAGGACTAGCGCCTGTGTGGGTACAACGGAGCCAAAGGAGATGCCCAGTCCCACGAAGAAGCACAGGACCAAGTAAACCGGGTAGATCTGACCCATTAGAGCCATAAATAGACCGGTTACCGCGGTGAGGATAGCGCCTATGGTGAGGGTCAAACGGGGTCCCAGGCGGTTGATCATCCAGGCTGTCAAAGGGGCGCCCAGTCCCAGCATAACACCGAGGATAGTATAGCCGAGGTTTATTTCACCCCGCTGCCAGTGCAGTTCATCCTTCATGAACTGGTAAATAACGGGCGGTCCGTAAAGGGCAAAACCAATAGGGATCGAATATACCAGGCAGAGGATGGGAAGCAGCCACCACCCGTAAAAACCGCTGCCCCTCGACTTTTCGGTCATTAACTGATTTTCCCTACTATCTATTAAACCAGGCAAAATACAGGCAGTAATTATAACACCACCTTATTCAATTGGATAATCTTGGTGTATTAATAGTTGCGCAAAAGCGCAAGTGTGGACTACGCATTATGGCGGATGTTGCTGTTTGTGCTGGATGTTAAATTAAAGTTAACCTGGACAAGAAGCACAGGAGGTACGGAAATGGCGAAGACAGTAAATACAATCGAAACCAAAGCGGAAACCAAAGACGAGAAGGCATTCATTTTCTGGACCGGCAAGAGCCCATGCTGGGAAATGAGTCATTGCACCAACATGGTGAAGGCCGAGTGCCCGGCCTATAAATACCAGTTCCTGCCCTGCTGGGAGATCGAAGGAACTTACTGCAAACTGGATGACTATGGTGCAGACGGCAAAGACACCAGCATCTGCGAGATTTGCAGAGTATACAGGACCTATGGCGACGGCAAGCCGATCCAGTTAAAGTTGCTCGGGCGGGGAATTAATGCCTCGCTGGCGCAGCTCGAAAAAGCCGCTGCCCGCTAAGTAAAAATATTCGCTACAGCAACTCGGATCTCCCCTCTCCGCCAGTGGAGAGGGGAATTTTTTTAACCGGCACACTGGATGCGTATTAATAGTTGCGCTTTTGCGCAAAATTAAATTGAGCGTTAATGCGGATGTTGCGGATAAGTGCGTATGTTAAATTTTAGGTGTCAAGAAAAAGAATAACCAAGCCAATAAAGGAGGAAAATAAAATGGCAGAGACAAAAGTAAAAGCAAAGAAAGCAACTGAGGTCAAAGAAGAGCGCAGCATAAATTTCTGGACTGATAAGGCACCGTGCTGGGAACTGAGCAATTGCCCCGAGATGATAAAGAATGAATGCCCGGTTTCCAAATACCAGTTCCTCCCCTGCTGGGAGATTGAGGGAACCTACTGCAAGCTGGATGACAAAGGCGCTACAGGCCGCGATACCAGCATCTGCGAGACCTGCAGGGTCTATAAAAAATACGGCAATGGCCAGCCAATCGTGCTCAAGCTCTTCGGGAAGGGGATTGATACCCACCTCAGGGAACTCGACAAAGTTACCAGGTAAAGCATCAAGTTTCGAACATAAAAAGGGGGCTGACCCCGAGGTCAGCCCCCTTTAATATGCTGTATTCTTTTATCTAAACCTGTGCGGTATTAGCACGGTCGAGGACGGCAAGGCGTTCACGAAGCTGTTTCAAGTTAACCACATCGTCCCTGTTGTAGCTGAGCAGAAGATTCAAAGCGTCATGGTCGTTGCTAGTCGTATACCGGTCCCATAGTTCGATTGCATGAATTCCCGTCAGCCCCTCAGTTTCCCTGGGAATGCCGAGCCTCTTCAAGACCGCTTTAAAACCGCCTTTAAGGTTATACCTGTGGCAATCATGCATGAGGTCGGTATGCTCGTGCATTATCTCCAGGTCGGGGCCCAGATGCATGCGGATGAATGGCAAATCGAATTGTTTTCCATTGTATGTAAATAAATTATCAGTTCCCCTGAGTGCCTTCATAAGGTTTTTCAAGTTCATCTTTTCGTCAAAAAGCTGAACAAGCCGGCCCTCAGTCTCGTTGCAGAAATAAATGCCGATTACAGTGATGTATGACTGGTCAGCGTATAGGCCGGTTGTTTCTATGTCCAGGTAGGCGTCAGGGAACCCTATCATAATAACGCGTTTCCTCGTTTGTGATTATACAGGATTGCTATTTACCGAGTTTATCTTTGAAGTAGCCAACCATCATGCCAAGCCCGAAGAGGATAGAAGCCAGGCCGGTGAAAAAGCCGATGCCGGGAACCACATCGAGGAATTGGATAACCAGTAAACCGAGCGCCAGCGCTCCGATCAGCCTGCCGGTGGAGTCGACACCGGATGGCTGCTTCAACATCCACTTTCCCAGGAAAATGGCCACGAGCAGTGGGCTGAGGTAAACTGCTATCAGATAGAGTGCCAGAGCTATGAGGCCGAGAGGTATTCCGACCACTGTGGCACACACAATTATCACTGCTGCAGGTACCAAGAAAAACTTGATAGCTCCCCAGCCCAGGCAGTGCCAGGGCTTATTTTTAAGCGTATCGACTAAACCGGGGATATATTTTCTAATAAGCAGGATCATGATAATGCCGGTGAGCAGAGCCATGGAATATTGCAGCACAAGGCACACGACCGCCATAACTGCCATGAACCCGAGTAATGCAGGTATGATTCCGCCGATAATCTGCCACAAGTCCTTTTTCTCGGGCGGCTTATGGGCGATCTCCCCATTTACGTGTGCGCCAGCTTCAATTACCGCCTTATTTTCAGAAACATAGGTGAGGTGACCTGCAATATCTGCAGACCGTTCGAGTTTAAGGTTGCCAACCTCGACGTCCACGTAACCGCCGACGCGATTATTAATGGTGAGCCTGCCTATATTTCCCCTGATGTTGCGCAAGACCGGCCCCTTTATATTGACTACTCCCGAGTAAACCAGCAAGTCACGCCCGATAGTGCTGCCAGACGTTGTGCTTACAAACCCTGCAACTGCCACTATGTCATGACCGATGGTTCCCTCAATGGTCATCGTGGAGCAGGCAGCACGGACTGAATTACGTACCCTGCCATTTATTGCGACAGTCTGACCGACGGCTATAATGCTGCCATTCACTTCACCGTTGACAGTGATTTTATTGCCGGCGGCTATTATATTCCCGTTCACGATACCATCTACAGTGATCTCCGCACCCGTCAGATACAGGTCGTCATTGACCGTTTCGCCCGCAGGCACACTCACGCTTTCCCCGCTGCGTGTATCTGCAGCGTATGCAGGTGATATTATTAGAATTGAAGTCATGATTACGGCGAGGATTGCAGAGAACCTGACTATTTTTTTAAGCATCGACTGTCTCCTGATTAACGCGGTTATTTATTTCCCATTGTTACATATTTACAAATGACTATACAAACCGATTGATGATGCTAGGGCCGGGGAGCGCTAAGAGGCATTTGAATTCAGGCGAAGCTTGACCGCGCTGAGTTTGGCGGTGAATAAAAGCACCCAGATAAAAATATATATAAAAGCGAGGAGAGCTATCACAGTCCCAACCGGGCCGTAAACCAGGTTGTAAGTGCTGAAATTTTTTATGTAGAAAATAAAACCAAACCGGACTATTTCCAGGATCACCGCAGCCAACAGCGCTCCCGCCCAGATGTCCCTCCACCTGGGCCGCCGGCTGGGTATAAATTTATAAAGCAGAAGTATAACGCCGAATGCGAATATTATGCTCAAAACGGCGAATATAGAACGGGAAACCGCGAGGCTATGAGTATACCGTAATAAATCGTTCTGAACATTGGTCTCATGTATGAACCTTACCCATGTCGAAGCCCAGATGAAGATTATGAGTCCTATGAAGGCACCTATCATCATCAGAATATTAACAATCTGCCCTTTAAAAAAGGAGTACGGTTGTTTAATTCCCCATGCGGCATTAAGCGATCTCCTCAGGGCGTTGAAGAACGCTAACGCGCTCCATATGAGGCCTACGATTGCCACAATACCCGTGGCTTCGCGTGCGCTAACCAGCCCGTGCAGGGTACTGGTTATCAGGTTTCTAGCCACCGGTATCATGGTTGCAAGGCCATTAATCAGTTGCTCCTCGAATGAGGGAGATTCCATGACAAAACCCGCGATAGATATAATGGCCAGGGCAAAAGGGAATAGCGAAAAAAGAAGGTAATATGATACCGCAGCTGCCAGCAGGCTAGAATTGTCTATGTTGAATTCGCGGTAGGTCTCAACAAGAAGAACAACTAATTGGTTATTCTTTAATCTTTCCCGGATGCTCATCATCTCACGCCGCGGTGTTACGCCTGCATAATGCGGAACCCGCTCATCCCTTCTTTAGCTATCACTATTTGTTGCGCAGTAATATATTAACAGATTTTTAAGTCCAAATTATGCAGCCGATAAAAAGCCGCTTATTGGAGTAAAATATTCACTGAAGAGTATTGAATTAAGGAGGCAGGGCATGGAAAATCAGGGAAGCCCCGGGAAGAAAAGCGCTGGAGAGAACCTGGGCGAAATGTTCGATGCGCTGGGCAGCGCCATGAGCCAGATATTCAACGACCCGAAGCTGAAAGAGAAGGCGAAGGAACTGGGGAAAGCTGCCAAAGAATCGGCTGAGACGCTAGGTGAACGGTTCAAGGATGATGAGGTCAAGGCGAAATTCAAGGACGTGGGCAAGGCGGCGCAGGCATTTGGAAAGAGCGTTGGCGACCTTTTCACCGAGGATAATAGTAAAAAACCAGACGAGGAGAAGAAGAGTCCGTAGATCAGGTATCTGTAATATTCAGCGCTGAAGGGGCAGGCTTTAATTCCCGCCCCCTTTTTATTCAAGAGCGTATTACATGGCCCGGAACGCCTGTGCGCACGGGCAATAGACCGCTAAGCTTCAGGACTCAGCACGGCTCCCTGCATTCTTGTGCTGCGCCTGGGTGTAGGCAACCACCGCTGCGACGGCAGCAGCCCGTTTGCTATCGTCGAACACCTGCGAGAGCTTCTCTTCCAGCGGTTTTTCACGTGCCATAATCGCCTGCATGTCGTCCAGCAGCGTTGTTTCCTGGGTGATGAAGTGCGTTCCCAGTTCGCCGCTCTGGAAGCGCTTGTTTTCCATGACTGCCTTATGAAAAGGTATGTTGGTCTTCACGCCGACGATAACGTACTCGTAGAGTGCCCGGCGCATCCTCTGAATGGCTTCGTCCCGCGTGCGGCCCCAGGCAACCAGCTTGGATATCATGGGATCATACATGGGCGATATGGTGTAACGTGTATGTACACCGCTGTCGACGCGTATGCCGACGCCTCCCGGCGAGCGGTAGCCGCGCAGCTTGCCCGGCGAAGGAGCGAAATTGTTTAGCGGATCCTCGGCATTGATGCGGCACTCGATGGCCCACCCGTTCATCTTTACATCTTTCTGTTTAATGCTCAACTTGTTGCCAGAGGCGATCAGCAGTTGCTCCTTGAGAATATCGATGCCTGTGACCATCTCCGTGACCGGGTGCTCAACCTGGATGCGCGTGTTCATTTCCATGAAATAAAACTCGCCCTTTGAAAATATAAACTCTATGGTGCCGGCGCTCTCGTATTTGATTTGTTTCGCCGCTTTGACAGCCACCTCGCCCATGCGCTTGCGCAATTCCGGGTTCAGGGCTGGTGATGGCGCCTCTTCTATCAGCTTCTGGTGCCTGCGCTGGATGGAGCACTCGCGCTCGCCCAGGTGTATAACATTGCCGTGGGCATCGGCGAGCACCTGGAACTCGATGTGGCGCGGGTGGTCGATGTACTTCTCAATATAAACTTCAGGCAGGCCGAAGGTGCTGGCAGCGATCTTGCTGGACATTTCAAGGCCCTTTTTCAAGTCTGCTTCGTTTCTGACTATGGTCATGCCGATGCCGCCTCCCCCTCCGGACGGCTTTATAATCACAGGGTAGCCTATCTCCCTCGCTGCTTTCTGGGCCGCTTTAAATTCAGTGACACAGCCTTCGGTGCCGGGTGTTATGGGTACGCTTGCCCTGGTCATCTCCTGCCTGGCGGCGATTTTATTGCCCATCAACTCAATGACCTTGCTGGAAGGGCCGATGAATTTGATGCCCTCTCGCTCGCAGGCATAAGCGAAGTTAGGGTTCTCGGCCAGGAAACCGTACCCGGGATGTACGGCGTCGGCCCCGCTTTCTTTAGCAACGGCGATGAGCTTTTTGATGTTCAGGTAGCTCTCTGTCGCCTGTGGCGCGCCGATGTAAAAGGCTTCGTCGGCGTACCTGGCGAAGAGTGCTTCCCTGTCTGCCTCCGAATATACCGCGACGGTGCGGATATCCAGTTCGCGGCAGGCGCGCATGATGCGGATGGCTATCTCGCCGCGGTTGGCGATGAGTACTTTTTTAAGCATTTTAATTCACTTATTCTCTATAAAGTATCAATGTTGGGGCGTACCTTCAGGTGCGACCGCTATCGGGCGGGTTTAAACCCGCCCCTACTCGATGACCATTAAAATATCGTCTTTGCTGACGATCTCGCCGTTGAAGACGAATATCTCTTTTACAATGCCGCTATAAGGGCTGTGCACGTCGCTCTGCATTTTCATAGCCTCGGTCACCACCACGGCATCGCCCTCTTTGATCTTGTCACCGACTTTAACCTTGACGGTCAGCACCATGCCCTGCATGGGAGCGAGCACCGCGCCCCTGGGAACTTCCCTGGGCTTGCTCTTCTTCTCAACTTCAACTGTCTTACCAAGGACCGGTGTGATCTTGACGTTGAATATCTCGCCGTCGACGTCCACGCTGAATTCTGTGGGAATCTCAGCGCTGGACTGGCTTGCTACGGCCGCGGGCACCGGGTTGGCGATGACCTCCTCCTTGATTTCACCCTTAAGGAACTTGACCGCTACCTGCGGATAGAGAGCATATGTGACCAGGTCCTCCTCTTTATGCAAAATGCCGATCTTCTGCGCCTCAGCCTTCAGCTTCTTAAGCTCCGGTTCAAGGTGTTCACCCGGCCGTCCGGTGATGATGGCGGTATCGCCGGTGACCATTTTGCGCACTTCCTCGTTCAACTCCCCGGGAGGTCTGCCGTAATAGCCCAGCAGATAATCTTTTACTTCCTTTGTCACCTTTTTATATCTTTCGCCGTTCAACACGTTCAATACGGCCTGAATGCCGACGATCTGGCTGGTGGGCGTGACAAGAGGCGGGTAACCCAGGTCGGCGCGCACACGGGGTATCTCTTCGAGCACGGCGCCCAGCTTGTCGAGGGCGTTCTGCTCCCTGAGCTGGCTGATGAGGTTGGAGTACATGCCGCCCGGTATTTGGTGCAGCAGTACGTTGACGCTGGGCCTGGTGGCATCGGCCGTAAAGAGAATACGGTACTTATTCACCATGGCGGCGAAGTCCTCGCCTATTTCATAAAGCAGTTCTAAGTTAAGCCCACAGTCGTAGGGCGTGTTCTGGAAGGCTGCCACCACGCTCTCCGTTGGAGGCTGCGAGGTGCCCCAGGCAAAGGGCGAAAAAGCCGTGTCGAGGATATCAACTCCGGCTTCGGCTGCGGCCTGGTAGCTCATGGGCGCCATGCCGCTGGAGCAGTGCGAGTGCAGGTCGACCGGCACTTTTACTTTTGCTTTGACCGCTTTCACGGTGGCGGTTGTTTCAGGTGGAGAGATAAGCCCGGCCATATCCTTGATGCAGATGGAGTCGCAACCCAGATCTTCCAGCTTGTGCGCCATCTCAGCGAAGCCCTCAATGGTATGAACAGGGCTTATGGTGTAGCATATCGTGCCCTGCACATGCACCTTGTATTTTCTGCATTCTGCGATGGCAAGTTCCATGTTCCTGATGTCGTTTAAAGCATCGAAAATGCGGAACACGTCGATGCCGTTCTTGGCCGCAAAGCGGACGAATTCCTTAACCACGTCATCGGGGTAGTGGCGGTAGCCAACAAGATTCTGCCCGCGCAGCAGCATCTGCAGGCGTGTGTTTTTAACCTTGCTGCGGATATCCCGCAGACGCTCCCACGGGTCCTCGTTGAGGTAGCGTATACAGGTATCGAAGGTGGCTCCGCCCCACATTTCGAGCGAGAAGAAGCCGACTTTATCCATCTTCTCTACGATGGGGAGCATGTCCCGCGTCCTCATCCTGGTGGCGATGAGCGACTGGTGCGCGTCCCGCAGTGTGGTATCAGTAATCTTAATACCCATATTAATCCCTCTTAGATATTACAGCTCCGGGTTAACAGTTCTATTGAATTATGAAGACCCAACCTGTTAATAATATAAATTAGCGACGTTTTCGTCAATTCAAATAAACATGCCGCGGTAATATTGTAATTCATGAAGTCACTAGTATATAATCCCGAAACAGGTAAAGGATATAATGGCTGAGTATGGTTTTGGCCCCTCCTCGAAGGAAGACCAGTTTGTGTACGGTGCCCAGAGGCCCGGCTACCCCGGAAAGTTCGTGCAGAAGCAGTTCGTGGACGAATGGCTTGGTTTCATGAAAAAGCAGGGCATTGGCAGGGTTGTATGCCTGCTTTCCGAGGAAGAGCTGAAGTATTATCCCACACTGGCAGGTGGACTGCTGGGTACTTACATAGAAAACTTTGGCGAGGATAACGTGCTATGGGAGCCCGACGCCGACAGGCATCTCTGCGGTGCCAAGGCTATAATACACATCTGTTCTTTCCTTTACGATTCTGTCTTAAACCGACGGAAGTCCGTGGTGCACTGCTCGGCCGGTCTTGGCAGGACGGGGTTGGTGCTGGCCGCCTGGTTGGTTTACGGGCACCGCATGACCGAGCGCAAGGCGCTCAAGACTGTAGAGGAACAGAACCGGAGTCCTCGCGAAGCCGTTTTCTATAGAAATGCCAGCGAAGCTGATTTATTGCGGGTTTTAGGCGCAGCGCGGGAGCTTGATAAACCAGCATAGGGTGGGAAATAGAAAAGACATTCACATCAGAAAAATTCCAAATTCCAAACACCAAATTCCAAACAAGTGCCCATATTCAAAATATTAAAAATTTACGATTTTGAATTTAATTGCTGTTTGGAGCTTGGAATTTGAAGCTTGGAGTTTATTTACCAAACAAGAATGGTGATGAGGCGAACGGGTACATCTATCCCTCAAACTCCCTCTTGTACCTCTCCCAAAGGGCGCCTGCTTTGAAAGCCTCGATGCAGGCACGCATGACATCGTACTGGGCTAAATTCGTTTCCATGAAGGATGTGACCACCTTTACCCAGTCTTCAGAGGGCGTGATCTCCTCCGCGCTCTTCTCGTACCGCTTAACAAACCGCTCGAACTTGTCCTCCAGCCGTAGTTCCCTGGCTTTTTTCTGGTAGCCCACTGTATGCTTTTTCAGGATGTCCTCAATTTGCCTTTGCCACAGGGGCGCCGCGGATTTTATAGCCTTTTCCATTTCTGAACCAGCAGACCGGAAAAGGATATATCTGGGGAACCTGTACCTGGATAGCATGACGTCCCAGGATAGCTTTATCCTATTCTCTTTCTCCATGTTAAGCAGCGCGGGAAGTATCTTCTTAAATATTAAAGTTTCCTTCTCGCTACCGGATACGTCATGGGCAAAGTGGGCGATAAGTTCGGTAAGCCTTATCTTGTCGGTGCCGGTTTTAGATATGTACCTGAAAATTTTATCTTCCATAAAAGCACCTCCTGGTAAAACATTGCGGTTCAGAGGTCCTGACTTAATTTTAGCACAGACTTTGGACACTTAACGGATAAAAGCTATAAAATACCTCTCTATGGATTTTTGAAGGATAAAAAATGACAGAGCTAAAAATTATATCAGAAGGCAAAGATAACGGGGACGGCGTTATTATGAGCGGCCGTACCCGCAGGGGCACGGACATTTATTGCCTCGGCGTGCCGCTGTTCTACTCTATGGGCGGTGACTGGGACCTGGGCCCGACATGGTGCTACGTTATAGCCGGGGAAAAAGTAACGCTCGTAGATACCGGCCAGTTCGGCAAGTTTGACGTACTTAAGGCCATGCTGGAGAAGGCCGGGTTCTCCCTGAAAGACATAGAACGGGTGATCATTACTCACGGGCATGAAGACCATGACGGCAATATTCCCGAAGTAATCGAAGCCACAGGGGCAAAGCTATGGGCGCATTTTGCCTATGAGAATATGGTTGCTTATTACCCGGGCATAAATGACGGCGCCGCGCGGCCCGATTTTCCGGGTTCCTGCCGCTGCTGCCTTATGCCTGATAAATTCAACGCCTCTTGCAGGTCTTATCACCAGAAGAGGAGCCATCTCAAGGTTGACCAGGTTGTGGGGGGCGACGGCACGGTTTCATTCACGGGTGATTTCAGGTTCATGTCGACGCCGGGACATTCGCCGGATGCCATTTGCACTATACTGGAAGACGAGGTGGTTTTCACGGGCGATACGGTCCTAGCCACGATTACGCCGCACCCGTCTTTAATGCTGGAATACCTGGTCAACCGGCGGATCCTGCCTTCACAATATGCAACTGACAACACCTCGTATGGATTAATGGTGTATATAAGATCGCTAAACGAGATAAAGAACAGTTGCAAAGAGGTTGATCTATTGCTCCCGGGCCATAGGCTCTATGAAAAGGGCAGGATAAACTTGCTCAAGCCTGTGGAGAGGGCTGAGGAGATAATCCGTTTCCACAAGGAGCGGTGTACCAATATTCTGGGCATTATGCGAGAAAAAGTTATGGGACTCGAAGAAATTTCTATAGAGCTGTTCCCGTCGAGGCTACGGGCGGGGTTCGGTAGATTCCTCTCCCAGCGCGAGGTCATGAGCCACCTCGAACTCATGGCTGAATGTGGCGATATAACATGGGTGGATAAAAATAACTTCGCCTCAAGGACGACCGGGTCAAAGAACTACACGGATTTTTTCAGCAAGTTTATTTAACCATGAGATCGCTGCGTCACCTTCGGTTCCTCGCGATGACATGTTTTCTGATGTCGTTGCGAGCTTAGCGAAGCAATCCCATGATCAAAGTTTTCAATAATCAATAGGAGGGGAAAAATGTTAGTGGTCACAGCAGTAATGAAAGCCAAAGACGGCGAGGCAGAAAACCTGGCGAAAGTTATCAAGGAATACGCGCCCAGGTTCCTCAAGGCTCCCGGGACTATTATGTATGAGGTATCCAGACGCGCTGATAACACGAACATATTTTTCTTTTATGAGAAGTACGAGAATGATAAGGCGCTGACCTATCATTCGTCAGCGCCTCATTTCAAAGATATGTTCACCACTTTGAAGCCCTGCCTGGATGGCAGGGTTGAAATATTGATGTTAAACGAGATTTAGCTTACTAATACTGCTATTTCATTACGGGTGCGAGCAGGAGGTCTGGCTGTCAGAATGGGAGCATCTTGAACGACGACGGCAACCACCAATAGATAAGAAAAAGCACAGCCATATAAATCAGCCAGCCGAAAAAACAGGTTGCCATTGCTTTACCTGCTGTGAACTCAAAGGTTTGCATAACGGCTACTACACCGGCAGCAAGCGTCCAGATTCCCACTAATAGTGTAATTACCCATCCTATAAGGGGCATGAAACACAGTATTCTTACTACTCCCGGAGAGTTGGCAAACCCCATAGTCCTGATCAGAGAACCAAAGCTGACATCCTTTTCGGGACCTTTAAATACGGTAGTCCCGAAAAAATAGGTTATGAGTACCCAGGCGAACCAGCCCACCAGGGAAGCTAATAAACCGCTAAGGAGCCCCCAGAGGAACCACATAGCACCATGGCCACCCAGTAAGCCCGCTATCCCCATACCGAGACTCGTGGCCACGCTTGCCAGCAGAGCGATCATGATCGCCTGGGCGGTTGCGTCCTCCTCGGTTTCCACCTGCTCGTAGAGGCTGGTGTCAAGCCTAGCCGCCCGCAGCATGCGGTTGAGAAGCCTTTTCCAGATCTCCATGCGAAGCCTCCTTAGACCCGCTTAAATCTATTATACCAGCTTATCGGCCATTAATTGACGGTGCGAAATACAAATTTCTTGTTCAAATCAGGTCAACGGTGTTAAAATATCTGCTGTTTTGTTGTCGATACCTCACAGTTTTGTAGCTATTTTTTACTCGAAGGCCGATGTACAAAATGCCTGATTTGGATAAGTTTTTCTCTCCGCGCTCGCTGGCTTTTCTCGGCGCCTCCGCTGATCATGGGAAATGGGGCTACCGGGTGCTCTCCAATATTGTATCCGGTGGTTTCCAGGGCAAGATATACCCTATCAATCCAAAAGGTGGCGAGATACTCGGGATACCCGTTTTTCAGAGCGTTAGCGACGTACCGGAAGTGCCCGATCTAGCCATAATAGTTGTGCCGCCACCAAGTATGATTGATACCATCAGGGAATGTGTCAATAAAGGTGTCAAAGCCGGTGTTGTTATTACGGCGGGCTTTGCCGAATTAGGAGAGGTGGGATCGAAGCTGCAGCAGGAAATGGTTGAGCTTGCCCGTAAAGGCGGCATGTCCCTTATAGGGCCCAATTGCTTCGGCATACTCAGCACTCCGGCTAAGCTCTATTCTCAGATGCCGCGCATATTTCCTCCAATTGGTCCCATCGGTGTTGTATCGCAGAGCGGGAACGTCGGCCTGACTATTTCGCGAAGGGCAATGGCCATTGATTTTGGCTGCAGCAGGGTGATCAGCACAGGCAATGAAGCAGATCTACACGCTGAGGATTTTGTGCAATACCTTGCAAGCGATGAGCAAACCAAAGTCATATTGAGCTATATAGAAGGTTTCAAGGATGGCAGGAGATTTTTCGAAATCGCGCGGCAAGCCAGCCGCGAGAAGCCTATCGTCATGATAAAGGTAGGCGAGACAGAAGCCGGCGCCTCGGCTGCGAAATCGCACACGGCTGCTTTGTCAGGATCCGATGTCATATTCGATGCGATGTGCAGGCAGGCAGGGATAATCAGGGTTCACAATCTAAATGAATTAATGAATGTCGGCGTCGGGTTTATCTGTAACCCACTTCCAAAAGGACGGCGGGTAGGCATCGTGACACTGGGTGGTGGTTGGGGGGTCCTGGCCGCGGATGCTTGCGCCAAGCTGGGGCTTGATGTTGTGAAGCTGTCAGATGAAATACTGAATGAGCTGGACTCGTTTCTACCTGCGTGGTGGAGCAGGAATAATCCCATCGACCTTGTGGCGGGTGCCATGGGCGATGAGATGCTACGTGTAATAGAGATACTTGCCAGGTGGGATAAAACAGACAGTATCATTTCGCTGGGAATCCCGGTCCCGCCGATCGCATTTGCCGCGTATCCTAAGGACGAGGAGGAAAGGAAACAGAGGGTACAGGTGGTTAAAGACGCGTTCATAAACGCCTTTCAGAGGATCAAGGAAATATCAGAGAAATACGGTAAACCCATAATCACAGCGGCAGAGATGCCCCTGCCCCAGGGAGAGCATAGCCTTGAGCAGGACATAATACGTGGTGTCTCCAAACTCAACATGCATAGCTATACCATGCCCGATGAAGCAGCAATGGTACTGCGCGCTATGGCGCAGTACAGTGAATACCTGCAGCGCTTGCAGGTTCCTGAATGCATGAAAGGCCTCTAATAGCAAGGAATATCACGCCGAAGGTCGCCGTGATGATAATAAAGCTGACAAGTATTAGTATCAGCGCTATCCTGGATTTGTCGTTCATAGCACCAAAATATATATGTTACACCAATGATAGATTTATAGCATACTTTAATAACGGCATTTAAATAATTGGCCTATCGGAATATAATACAGAGGAAATCTATTAATGGGAGGTAGGTATGCTGGAATCACTGGCTCGTAACTGGTGGCTTACCGCTCTGCGCGGCCTGCTTGCACTTATCCTGGGTGTTGTTATGCTGTTCTTCCCCATCCCATCCATTTTATTTCTGGTGATTTTCTTTGGTGCCTACGCGCTGGTTGACGGCATATTTGCCGTTGTCGTTTCCTTGATGAGTGCGGCCCATCATAAGCCCAGGTGGTGGCTTTTCGTGGAGGGCCTGCTGGGCATATTGGTAGGTGTTGCTGTATTCGCCTGGCCGGCGATTACCGCGATGGTATTGCTTTACTTAATTGCTTTCTGGGCGCTGGTTACCGGAATATTCGAGATTATCTTTTCCGCTGCAACATGGAAAACACTTCCCAATAACTGGCTCTGGCTGCTCAGCGGCATACTGTCAGTTTTACTCGGCGCAATAATGATCGCTTACCCGGGAACGGGCGCTCTCGCAGTGGTCTTCTTTATTGCTATTTACCTGATCATGTTCGGCGTGGTTTTGATGGCACTGGGATTCACGCTGAAGGGTAAAGCGCCGAAGCCGGCTTAGTGAGGCACAAACATTCGAGTATATACTGAATAGGACCCATTGTCTGTCAGTTGCTGGATTGGCGGAGGGGGCGGGATTCGAACCCGCGTTAGCACGAAGCTAAAACGGTTTTCAAGACCGTCACCATCGTCCACTCGGTCACCCCTCCAGGTCGCTTTTTGAAGCTAAAATCGGCCTATCCGCCCGGGTCACCAGTTGACATAACAGAAAAAAGCTAACGGATCGCTAACCGAATTTTTCAAGCGCTTCATCAGACCGCTTATTATAGTTATTGCCAAATGCCTCGTCAAAGCTTTTAGCCGCTGCAGCCTGCAGCCCCGGTGAAACATGGGAGTATGTATCCAGCGTGATGGCGATATTGGCATGTCCCAGGCGCTCCTGCACTATCTTGGGGTGTATCTCCTGCTTGAGCATTATCGAGGCATGTGTGTGCCTGGCATCGTGCAGGCGGATAACCCTCAGCCCGGTCTGCTCTGCCTTAACTGCCTGCTCTTCATCCCCGACCCCGGTTTCACTCTCCCCACTCCTACCTTCCCGCGGAATAGAAGAATGAAGAATAGAGTTAACGATGGTAAAAAGGTTGACGGGGATCAAATTAGATAACGCTCCTATCCCTTGAAGGTAGGTAGGCTATCTATATTTCCGGCGAGGTTTTAGATAATCAACAATAACAGAAAGTTTTTTATCCAATTCTTCTATACTGTCATCCACATTGCTCATGCCAACAGCTATGGTTATTAAAGCGCACTGCCCCTCCGTTAAATCGAGTCTGTGGTACCAACCACACTCGGCTTCTAAGCAATCAGAGTTTGTTGATTTATTCATTACAAAAAGTGGGCATTTCATGTCCCTATCCTCCTATATTAAATTTGCGAGGTGATTTTATGCCTATGTTATATGAAAAACAAGAAGACGGCACGTTAAAACCCATAGAGTATCCAGAGCAACTTGTTAAAAAGGTTGCTATATACGAGTGGTTGAGAAGCAGGAGTTTAAATTTAGAGGAAATAAAATACCTATTGATGGCTATTTGGCCTTAGGATCATTTGCGGCTTCCATAATTGATTTGAGTACGGTTTTATATGTTTCCCCTGCCCATTTTGCCGCTTCAGGTGACATAGCTAGGCTATTACGTTCGATTAGTGCGATAGTGATATCTTTAGCCAAAGAGATTGGTGCACCTACTTCATATGACATATTCTACCTCCCATCCTATGATTATTTAAGTATAACAGAGAGTGTCAATGATGAGCGTAATGCCATCATGCTATTAGCGCCATGTTGACAGAAGTTATATAATCTTGGTAGTTGACTAGCCATAACGGAGGCATAGTATGGCAATTGCAGGTATCAATTTTTCAAAGGAATACATGACTTCACCTATAACTTTTCATTTAGACGAAGAATATAGAAGTGATTTAAAGCATCAATTTATAAAGATTCTTTGCGGCAATGAATTGTTTGATTCTGCTGAAATTCAAAAAGGCATTATTCAGAAAATCAGACATGTTAAGTTTGCAGTTGACAATGACCAACTGGATCGTGATGCGGCAGAGTTTATTATGCATCTATTGCTAACGGAGTTGGTTAGTAGCAAATTAAATGATTCCCTTGAGAAGTGGTCTTCTAAAGTATGTCAGCATGGTAGTGTTCGACAATTTATGTTACCAGGGATGGAATAATGGAAGAAGGAAACAAGGAAGACGAGCCTAAGAAGGCTGTTGAACCAAAACAAGCAGAATTAATTCCAAGCGAATTAACTAAAGATATGCCCCCTGAAATCAAGAAAAAAGTTACACAAGCTATGGAATTTGCAGCATTTTCTATGACTAGAGGCCCAGTTAATCCTTTGTTTGAGAAAATGAAACCTGAGCATATCAGCCAATTTCTTGAGATTTTGGATAAGGACAGCGAAAGAGACTACAAGGATACGGTCTCAAATAGAAGGTTTTTATTTGCGGCATTTTGTATTGCGATCTTATTGTTTATATTTCTCACAATATTCTTTATGATAATAAACCAGGCATCCCTGTTAACTCAGATTTTAACCATCGCGATTGCATTGGCGGGTGGATTTGGAGGCGGTTATGGATTTTCCAAATCTGGAAAGAAAGGGCGATAAAATGCCAAAGATTCAAGATTCCGAAATCAAAAAACAAGTAGCCAATAGGAAAGACTTCGAAGCCTTGTTAAATAAGGCTATCAGCCATAAGCCTATACCTGCTCCAAAACAGTCAAAAACATAGGCCGTTCGTCTTTCCTGTGGTTGTATCTGAAAGCATACTCATCAACATAGTGTTGTAGATGTTTCTGCCCAACGGCCTTATAAACTCCGCTAATACCACCTTTTAATAAACTCCAAAATCCCTCAATGGTATTAGTATGAACGTCACCAGATACATAAACCTTTGAAGCGTGATGTACTCTCTTATGCCCATAACCTTCTTGAGATAAGCCGGTATAAGATTGAAACTCATCGGTATAGATCATACTCTTGGGTAATACGTGTTCTTTAATAATGGGATATAAAGTCGTTCTTTTCAGGTCTTTGGTAACAACAGCCTGAATATCGCCTTTGCGCTCTACCATACCAAAGATAGAGGCTTTTCCGGCGGCCCCACGGCCACGTTTCCCATGCTTTCTTGCGCCGATATAAGTTTCATCCAATTCAACCGTATTATCCAACGGTTTACAATTCTCGTTCATAAGGTAGCGGATTTGAAAGAACATACGCCAAGCGGTTTTATAAGTTACTCCTAATTCACGTTGTAATTGTTTGGCTGAAATGCCGCAACGTGTAGCACTTATTAAGAACATGGCGTAAAACCATTGTTTTAATGGAGTGGTAGACTTCTCGAATATAGTATCAACCATTGGATGAACATGATGCCCACACAGATCACAGGCATAAGATTGGCGGGAAGTTATCTTGTAATGTTTGGTTATCTTGCCGCAGAATGAACAATGTATACCATCGGGATATTTATGGCGCATAATCCATTCAAGGCAAGCGTTATCATTGGGAAACTGTTTATTGAATTGTGTTATAGTATATTTGTCCATTTGCGTGAACCTCCATTAGATATATACTAACACACTTGAGTACATACTGTCAAGGGATAGGAGCGTTAGATAATTTGTTTGACACCCACACCTGCCCCCATTATCATATTCATGCAATCGGAAATAACTCTTCCGTACTTAAATAAGGTGAATTAAAATGCCGGGCAATGGAAGAAAACAAATCGAGTTCCAAGTTGAAATCATAGTAGAGCCGGATGGTGATGAATACCACTCCTATTGTCCTGCACTGAAAGGCCTTCATGCATGTGGCGAAACTGTAGAAGAAGCGTTAAGCAATGCACGGGATGCTGCTACCGCTTATATCGAATCGCTGATAAAGCACGGTGACCCAATTCCCGTTGGTGTAGTAATAGATGTTCCCCCAGCAGATTTAAAGAAAGCCGGTCGGGGTAAGGCATCTTCTCGTAGCTTTAAAGAGGATTTGACGGTAGCGACCGCGTGAAATTCCCCAAACCTATCTGGGACCAGCTTAAAATCTTTCCGCAGATGAACTTATTGCCGCATTATTGAAAGACGGATGGAAACTGGATACTAAGGCAGGTTCTCAGCGTATCTATAAACATCCTGGCGGCGGGCGAGCTTCTGTTCATTACCATGCTGGTAAAACCTTTGGTCCAAACCTCCTGAAATCCCTATTTGACGATATCGGTTGGTCTATTAAAGATCTACGTCGTTTAAAGCTTATTAAATAACTGACACCCTTTATCTTTCACTTCTTCTGGGCTCTCCCGCTTCCTGAGATATTCGCATTGTCGCCTATGTCTCACAAGAGTAGAATGAGTTATAAAGTTGAAATCGAGGGAAGTGAGGTGGTAGCAGATGCTAACGGAAGATAGATTGCGTGGTAGTTTACGTGGTTGTCTGGATATGACGGGGTTGCCGGCTCCGCAGGTTGCAGAACATCTCACGATACTCGCCCAACATTCTGATGCCGTGATCACAGCAGGACGGGATAAATGGAGACCAAGGGGTAGAGAGGATTACAAAGAAACCACTCTGGTAGATAAGGCTGATTTTCTTCCACCGTGTGTCAGTCAGGAATTAACAGGTTGGTGGCTTGAAGTGGTCCGTCGTGCTCGTCTGCCCAACTGGGATATTGCCTCTACCTGCCAGATTGAAGTAAAACGAGGCCTCTTACTCGTGGAGGCCAAAGCCCATAACAAGGAGTTGTCGCCGGAAGGCAAGAAGCCGCCTATAACAGCCAATGGTAAGCTGAATCACATAAAAATAGGCACAGCAATTGAACAGGCCAATGCCGGTTTGAATAGCATCCTTAAAGGTTGGAAGCTTTCGCGTGATTCCGACTATCAGCTTTGCAACCGCTTTGCCTGGTCTTGGAAGCTTGCAAACCTTGGGGTGCCGGTTGTCCTGATATATCTCGGTTTCCTTAACGCCAATGAAATGAATGATCAGGGTGACCCATTTACCAACCATGAGGCCTGGGAGGCTTGTTTGAGGAGCCATGCGAAAAACAGAGTCCCGGACGCAGCCTGGGGAAAGCGGTTTCAGATTAACGGCATTACTGCGTGGTTTCTCATTAAATCCATGGAATTACCGGTTAATATAAAGAAACCGTAATTGCTATCCATCTATACTGGCGTGAGTGCCAATGGAAAAAGGATTGATGGGGGGGGGTCAAAATGAAGTATTCACGGTATCCAATAGAAGCTCACATCATCCTGCTATAGCAATTACTGCAAGCTAATCTATTGCTTACATTTCCTGGAAGAAATATTACTGCTATAATATAGGCGTATGTATGGATTTATGTATGTATGCCTGCATGGAGGAAAAAAATGAGCAGAAGAATGACGGTAGTCTTCCATAATGATGAGCTTTATACTGATTTGAAGGTAGCTGCTGTTCGCCGTCGTCTCACGGCCAGTGAAATAATTGCTCAGGCTGTAACCGAGTGGCTTGAAAGCCGTGAGGATGCAGAGCTTGTGCCCGTAATTAAAGCTGCGCGTGCCGAATATCAGGCGAAGGGTGGCCGTCCCTGGAATGAAGTTCGTCAGGAAATGAATCAATCTATCGCTAAAAGGAACGGTAAAAGGTAAACCACAGGTACCTTATGCCGGAATCATCAGCCTATCGAATTGAAGTCTCACCTGCCACGGATCGTGATCTTCAGAAATTGCAGGATCGGATACGCAAGCAGGAGTTTGACCGTTTGAGCAAAGCTATTGATAAACTGGCTGTAGAGCCTCGTCCCCATGGTGTGAGGAAGATTGAAGGATCCGATTTCGCTTACCGGATACGGGTCGGCAGTTATCGGGTTGTCTATGATATCTACGATGACAAAAAGCTGGTTGTTATCCTTCAGGTAGTACGCCGTAGTGAAACTACCTATAAATCTTGATATTATTTGATATCCAATACTACATGGCCATCTAATTAACAGTGCAGGGAAAATGTTCAAAATTACCTTTGATTTCGAAGCAGATGCTTTGTATATTTCCTTTAAATCTGGGCCTGCCCAGGTGACTACCGTTCAGATCAGCGCTGATACAGCTGTTGACCTGGATAAAGATGGCAGAGTGCAAGGCGTAGAAATACTGGGGGCGTCTAAATATCTTGATTTCACAGACCATCGGCCTTCGGTTGTCCTTGAAGGCATCGAACCTATTTAAGTTATTCTACAACAGCTTGATGAATTCCTCGTCGGTCAAGCCTGCCTGTTTGAGTATTCTTCGCAGAGTCCTTTCAGGCAAGTCATTACTGTGTATAGGTATGGTGACTCTCAGGTTTTTCTTAGTCGTGTGTTTCAACCTTGCGTGGCTGCCGCGTTGGTGGTGAATAAAGAATCCCCCTTTAGTACTTATCAGGGTATCGAGGACCTGTTTGCCCTTTAGAATAGGGAGCTTGGGCATTCTATATCTTTACAGCTATGCGTTCCAGAGATGGCTCTTTATCCTGCGGGATCGTCTCGTTATCTTCTAATGCGCTCTCAAGATAGCAACGTATGGCATCCTCGGCCAGTTCTCGTGCTTCCTCGATGGTGGCTCCAAACGTGCATATCTCTGGAATTGCTGGCACTATAACGTCGTATCCCCCTTCTTCCACCGGCTCAAATATCACTGTGTAGTTATAAACTTTCATGGTTGACTACCCCTTGCTACGAGCAATTATAGCACAGCCGGCATCCTCTTTTCCCATTCCTCCTCGTTCCCACCTTCCCATGTAATAGAAGAATGAAGAATAGACTTGATGATGGTAAAAGGGTTGACAGGGGTCAAAGTGATAGGTAAAGGTACACTGGTATATTGCTATCAGTTGATATCACAGATTATAATCTTAAATGTACGTCTCCTGAAATAGAGGTAGCAATATGGTTGAGAATACAGATTTAAGTGAAATGCTGAAGAACTACCCGGATAAATGGGTGGCTCTATCGGGCGACAGCAGTAAAGTGGTGGGTGTAGCGGATAAACCGGCTGACGCTCTTCAGCAGGCTCATGCTAAAAACGAACCTGACCCCATCTTGACCAGAGTCCCAAAGAATTATGGAACTTACATATTGTGAGCGTTTGTTTTAAACTCGCTTATAGAAAATTCCCCTGACCTTTCTAATATCAACGTCAGGCTAAAACACTCTTGAATGACAATGGGCAGCGGTCATCGCCCGTAGTCATTACCCCCCCCCGCCCTAACCACCCGGGACCCCAACGCCCCACCCTTGCCGCCGCCGCCACCCCCGCAGCCCACGCCATCATACCCCGCAACCGTCAAACAGCCAGAACAGCTAACCACCGCATGGGCGAGCCTCGAACCAACGCTGTAGATATTCTAGGTGCCTTTGCTTTCCGCTCCGCTTCATCATCACGCCGCCGGGTTAACCCCGCCCCCCGCCGGAGGACTTTTCGGGAAGAGTCAAAGCTGTTGGCGGCTTCATCTACCCCTTCCAGCCCGTCCCGCCGCCCGTCGCCCGTCTATTTGGCCTCTGCGCTTCGATCGCCCCTATTGTACCCATGCCAGCACACCAAGGAGCCTGGTATCAGTGCCATGCGCACATACCCAGGGTACGACCCAACCCCACTCCGCCGCCCCAGTCCCCCTTGCGTCCCACCTGCCCTGTATATTTATGCCCCCACTTCTATTGCCCGGGTGCGTTTAAGTCGTTCCACCATATAGGACCGGGCGTATTTTCCTTTTTAACGACGCCCCGGCATTATTACCATCATTCCCTTTGCTCAAGCTCCTCTGTCTTTTGTAAAACTACCTCACCGTCGTTGAAGCTGGTCGGCTAACGCATATCACGCCAGTTTTTAATCTAGCCTTTAATAATGTCATCAAAGTGCTGCAATATAATGCGAAACTCCCCAGGAGCGAAACATATGCAGGGGCAAGTGGGGGCACAACGGCAAGATCGAAGGCTGAAGCGCGGCACGGCACGGCGGCATATAGCGTGGACTGGACAGCCGACTCTGCATCGTTGTGGGTCGCGTCTGCCAGCCGCGCAATATGCGATATGCAGGTAATGGAGGAGCATTCACGCCGTGCAGATAAAGGGAGCGCGAATGGCTGCCCGCTGGTCGGGACGGCACAGGCGAAGACGCCAGCTACCGACCCGTCAGCGGCACACCACCGTGACTACACGCAGGTGTGGCCATTCGCGCAGGACACGGCCGCGCATCAGCATCGCCGTTGTGCCCCCACCAGGGTACGTGGGCAGCTTGGCCGCAAAGGGTAATGTAAGCTGGCAAGTCCCGCTCGGCATCTTCGTGGGTCGCGGGACTTGCCAGCCATGCCACGGCTGCGGCCAATGCTGATTGTAAATGATTCTTTTATTTGCCCCTCCCATCCTCCCCTTTTTCTTTACCCATTATTCAACTGCTTACACCATTTTCCGGCGCGGCTGGCTGGCTGCGAGGCGCTCCGCGCCGAAGCAACCCCCCCGGTAATAATGGCAACAGCACCCCTGCAGCCTGTCCCCACTGCGTCGTCGCCGCCGTCGTCGAGCTGGTTAAGTGGAACGATAGGAACACCGGCCAGCCAAGACAGGCCCCCAAGTGCCAGTCCTGCGGCAAGTGGCTCAGGTAGGCTGCCTACAGGTGTTTGTATCAACTAATAGTCAGGAGAATCAACGGGGTTAACGAACTAATTATAATTCGTCCATGGATAGTTGATCTGGCGCAGTAGTAGCGCCGCCCCCTGTAATCCTTGGTGCCTGTCTTTGTTCCTGAGTTGGACTCGGTAAATCAGCGGCCGTTAATAATTCGCCGTGAAGTACGGTTTCAAAAAATTCTATTAAATCTGATGACATATTCACGGTATGTTCGAGCACCCATAGCAATTCAAGCAATTCCTCCGTGAACTCCGCGGGCCACTCCCGGGGTCGAATCTCGTCCAGTGGTGATGACCTCCTGCCCGCTGGGTCCCGCATCCGGTATCCAAGCCAGGAGCGTATCGGGCGCAAGCCGGATACTTCAAACTCCCACACTGCTTTTGTTACTGGGGCAAAGGTGCCTTCTCCTACATACAGGGTTTCGGTAGCTTCATCCCAGCGGAAGTCATTTGGATAGCCCTCTACGGTACCGGGTACTTGGTGCATTGCACGTGTCCGTCCCCTGGGTATGACGCCGGGTTGCTGTCCTTCTGGTACAAATCGGGCTCCGTAAGTTTGTAGCCAGATCAGCCGTTTTCCCAACTCCACACCGCGACGGAATAAGATATTTTCAAAGGTTATAGGTACACGGGGTGAAGAGGTTGTTAAATCTTCGGCAAATCGGCGTGTATATTCTGGACAAGCAAGCATTGCATAACAATAAGACAAGAAATCCTCCGGCGTTACAGGCATCTCGTACTTTTGCGCAAGGTAAGTCAAAAGACCGGCGGTGATGTTTACCTCTGTTCCGGCCGCGTCGCGCCAGAGAGGTAGTATATCCTTTCCACCAAAAGAACCACGGAAGTGGTGTTTATCACATGGAAGAGTTGCTATTGTTGCTGCTGGTCCATATCCCAAGACATTAGTAAGAAAGCTCGTTAAAAATATCTGTCGATCAGATAGAGTTGCCCACATTGGAGGTCGTGGTAAATCCAACACACGTGGATCTGCGACAAGCCAATGGCGTTGGAACGAACGATACGCGTATCGAATAACTGGAGGACGTGGGCTCGATACCGTAATGTCAGCTATACGCGCCTGTGACGCGGCTGGTGGCATCGTGGCCGTGACTACTGTCGTTGTACTTCGACCATACCGCCGATCTGGAAACAGAGCTCGCCTCTCCATTGGAGAGCTGGAAGCCAGTGTATCCCATCTATTTATGGCAGACTCACGTGTGGTAGCAACTGGCCATGTTCGCCCAATCATCATTCCAGGCAGCTGCCATGGAAATAGGTCAATTAGCAATGGCCACGTGGAAAAGGCACCCTGTCCGGGTGGGATGAACGGAGCCGCCCATTCCCTGGGGCACTCCTTCCATTCAATGCCACTGAAACTCTCAACCGAATCAAGTTTAGCAAGCTTTTCCTCCCGGCTTCCAGTGATTTTCACGTACCGGACTTCAGTGGGAGTTTCTGGTTTTGATCTACCATAACGAGCCCCTATGGCGATGGCCACCGGAGTCTGGATAGCAAAGACGTTCTCTGTCCTCCGCGCTCCCGAGCTGCCACCCTCCAGGTCTATGATCCATAGGTCATCAAATACGCGCCGCATTACCTCGCGCATTCCTAAGAAGCCGGGACCGTTCAGGTAACTTGACGCGGTGATAAACGAAACGATGCCTGGGCCATCGGTGTTCTCAAATACCTTCCATAGTGCCCATCGCCAGAAGTAGACATATGTGTTATACAGGCTGGCGATATGACTAAACATGGTCCGTCCACGTGCAAAGCGGATGAAATCGCCCAAAAGACGGTCAAGTCTGGCATCTCGGTCATCCGTACCTTCGCTTGCATCGAAAGACTGCCGACTATAGGGTGGATTCCCCATACACACCAGTACGCGCGTCTCTCGCTTCACTTTTCTGGCTCGCCGATGTTCATCTACTAAAGGGCGAAGTGATAATGGAAGACGGCCAGGGGGCGCCACATCGGGAGATTCCAAAGTGTCTGTTAGGTAGACGTGAACACCGTCATCAGGTAGTATGGCCCCAGCTTCTTGCAGCTTCTGCGTTACGCGCATATGGGCAACAGCATATGGCCCCACAAGCAGCTCGAAGGCATGCACATTTCTCGCCAGCGTGGTGGCTCGCTGGGGCACCGCTCCCGCACCATATCGGTCGCGAACCCGGTCTACAGCTTCTGTGATCGCCGCCAAAGGGTACGTGCCCGTGCCTCCGGCGGGGTCAAGGAATACGACTTCATCATCAGCATAAATCATGGGTTTACTGAATTGCCGCTCAAGGAGTTCGGCAACTAGACGTATTTGGCAGCGAACCACTTGGACAGGTGTGTAGTATACGCCACGCTCCTCGCGCATTTTGGGGTCGTATGCTGCTAGAAAGTCTTCATAGAAATAGAGCCACGGATCCGGGTCGCGCTGTCTCAGCACTGCTGGATCCACGGCACCTATAACACGTCTCATTATATCCACGCCGGTCCCAATATCACGTTGCGTCTGTGGGTCGGTCAACAACATGAGGACGTGCCCAAGCAACTTATGTTTATGGCTCAGCGTTTCCGCAGCCCGATTCGGACGTAGATCGGTCGCACCATCGAATTGGGCAAGCAGCAGCGCATATGTAAGCGTCTGAGCATAGGCATCAGCAAACTCTTTGTCTGTGGCGTCAGGGAATAGTGTAGCTCGCCAGTCATGCGCGAGTTGGGCTAACGCAGAATCACTGTTACTTACAGCTTGGAGCACATCGTCGCGTAGAAAACGGCATAGCGGTGCCAGTAATTCAGCCAATGCCCGTGGTGAAGTTGGTGTAATAGGCTCCCAGCTTAAGAATTGGCGTATAAGAGGCAGCAATGCGCTAATTGTATTTGCCTCAAAGACGGAGGCCCCCCTTTGGTCTACTTCGCCGAGACAGACAAGATCTCCAACTCGCTGGCCACTTCGATAAAGTGACCACTCCCTGCTGTCTGTATAGATCAGGTTGGGCAGCTCCTTAAATTTATGCCACTGCTGGGCATTATGGCCCGTGAAACCTGACGGGTCGGCGCCTGTCCCCGGCTTCTTCAACTCTATGTGGCCTACAAGCGCACCATCCACACCCACCGCCATATCCGGTCGCCCGGTTTCCGCTACTATCGATTCCGTAGCTACTTGAACTTGGCGACCAAACTGCCTCCCAAGTCCGGTGAGAAGATTTTCTACAGGGCCTTTTAGCTGGTCCTCAGGCTGTCCGGCTAACGCGGAAGCGAATTTTTCTCTAACGAAATTAGCGAAGGTTCTTAAATGCTGATTTGCTTCATTGTCCATAGTCATAGCGCTTTACTTATAAGAGGTCTGTGACCGCTTCGACCATACCTAACTCTTTAGTATCCTTTCGCCGCATTATACTACAAGACTAGCATACACGAAATAGCTATTTAGATATGTATTAGCGGTTTGCTAGTTTTAAATTAAAACATCGATACTTGTGCGGATTTTGGTGGATAAAAAACGCCTATTATTATAAATGGATTTCGTGATCTGCCGTGGTGTTCCAAAGTAGTTCCAAGAAATAAGTGTAAGTCTTTCTTTTCTCTGAAGGTCGTAAAGTATTTATCCTGAACAAGGATGTTAGCCGCTTTCTCGTCCCCATTTGTTCTCTTGAGGCAATTCCAAAATAAAGCTCCTATTTCCCAATCTTCTATGCTGAGTTTTCGCGGTTTTGTATCCCCTTGACCAATAAACTTATATGAGTATTTATATGGCAACTTTTGGATCAAAGGACGCTCTTCCCCTGGGTTTTTAGGATTTGCTTCAAA
>Ga0315289_10001163_pt1 | contig 41168 bp, 29 predicted proteins | sample YL17G11_40_MG_FD_203452 | JGI IMG/M metagenome (GOLD analysis project Ga0315289, IMG submission 203452) | Sediment microbial communities from Yellowstone Lake, YNP, Wyoming, USA - YL17G11_40 | ecosystem: Environmental > Aquatic > Freshwater > Lake > Sediment | place: USA: Wyoming | collected... | reverse complement strand
GATAGTTGGGCAGAAGGCGCACCATGGGCACTCCCCACTCCTCGCGGCAGCGCCGGTAGTCCTTCAACCATGCGGGCAGCGTGGGGTTCAGGACGGCCGAGGGCACGAAGAAGGACGACTGCGCCAGTTGGGGCAGGCGCAACTCGTTCGCCTCCTGGGGATCCGGCCACAGGTAGGCTTCCAGCGGATAGGCGCATGCGCGGGTGACGCCTTCCGCACGCAGCATGGCTTTCAGCGAGGCCGCGTCAGCAGGCGGGGTCGGCCGGAAAGGCCAGACCCCACAGCCACAGTCCACGTCGAACATTGCCACGTTGGGCTTCACAATAGCGCCCTCCTCACTGAATATAAGTATAGGCAGAAGCAGCGGCGAGAGAGTGGCCAGGCCCGCCCCGTCGCGACTCCCATGAAACAGGGCACTGCAAGTGCGAACCCCGTTCCCCTTCTTGCTGTCCTTGCTCCGACTGCTCCCAGCCAGGCCATGCCCAGCTTGCCGAACAGGTCGCTGACATCCGGCTTCGGCGGCTCAGCGTCCGGGTGCAAGTCCACCAGCGCATGGATGCGGTATGAGTGGACCGCACAGCCACAAGCCCGGGCCGGATACCCATATCGTCCGGGCAAGACCCGGTCCTGTCCCGGAGTGCCAGATGATCCCTACCGCGCCTCTATGACACGGGGCACAGGGGCGTTTGAGTATATGGCTCCGGGCGGCCTTGGTCAATGCTCGGGCCTCGCCTCGCTCCGTCGTCTGCTCAATCCTCAGGGCAGAAGCAAATGGCCCTGAGGGAACTCGGCAGAAAGGTGCGAATCCCGGTGCCCCGGCGGTATACTCACTGATGCGAAGCTGGGACCGCGGAAAAGCTCGCACGGGCGAGATGCATAGCCAAGAGCCGGCCTGTGCGCTGTTCCGAGGCGGACATCGCCTGGGACCGCCCGCTGGGAGGTGCCGAGGCAATTCGGCCTCAGGAAACCGTGAGGCGAGCGTGTATGGTTAAGCAGGACATGAGGAGGAACTGATGGACAACGGCATTCTCGTTTTCGTTGGGACTTACACGCGCGCCAGGAGCCAAGGGATCTACCCGTGCCGCTTCGACACGGCCACGGGGGCTATCGGGCTCGCAGGCAAGGCCGCGGAGGCGGACAACCCGTCGTTCCTGGCCGTTGACCTCGCCAGGCGCCGCCTATTTTCCACCGCCGAGGCGCGTCCAACCACGCCTGGCGGGGCTGTGAGTGCATTCGCCTTCGATCCGGAAACGGGCGAGCTCACCTTCCTTAACCAGCAAGCGTCACAGGGATCAGGCCCATGCCACCTCAGCTTAGACAAGACAGGCCGCTTCGTGCTTGCAGCGAACTACGGCACCGGAAGCGTCTGCGTCCTGCCCGTCCGGGATGACGGGCATTTGGGCGAAGCCACTCAGGTCTTGCAGCACGAGGGTCGCAGCGTGCACCCAAGACGGCAGGCGGGCCCGCACGCGCATTCGATCACGTTGGACCCATCCAACCGGTACGCGTTTGCGGCGGACCTTGGCATTGACAAAGTCATGGTCTACCAGTTCGACCCTGGCCAGGGAGAGCTGAAACCCAATGACCCCCCGTGGGTGGGAGTCGAGGCCGGCTCCGGCCCGCGCCATCTGGCATTCCATCCCACAGGGCGGCACGCCTACCTGATCAACGAGCTCAGCAACACCATGACGGCGTTTGCGTACGACGCACGACGCGGCGCGCTCAGCCAACTGCAGACGATCTCGACGCTGCCGGCAGACTTTGCGGCAGCCAGCACAGCCGCTGACGTACACGTCCACCCCTCAGGCAGGTTCGTTTATGGGTCGAATCGCGGGCACGACAGCATAGCCATCTTCGCGGTGAACCAAGAGACCGGCCGTCTCACCGCGGTGGGTTATGAACCGACGGGGGGCAGGACGCCGCGCGGATTGGCCATAGACCCTACTGGTACCTACCTGCTCGCAGCCAACCAGGACTCCGACACGATTGTGACTTTTCGCGTAGATCAGCACACGGGGCTCCTCAAGCCAACCGGCCACACCATAGAGGTGCCATCGCCCGTCTGCGTGAGATTCGCGGCCCCACTAAGCTGATGAAAGGTGCCCCAGGCTTCGGCCGCACGGATGCCTTCCGTACTTCAGCCGACCGCGCTGTGAATATTTCTATCATTCCGGCGCCCCAGGTTTCCGCTGGCGTGTCTCACCGACGCCGCGCAACAGCCAGACCCTCGCTCAGAGCGGCAGTTCGGTCCCGATGGCGCATTCCACGGCCCGCTTATAGATGAGGATTGCCGTGGCCATGTCGTCGAGGGCAAGGCCGAGGTTGATGCTCATGGTGCGCTCTGCGTCCGACTGGCGGCCAGGCTTGAGCCCTGCGGCGATTTGGCCCAGGTCGGCATATGGTTCGGGGGTGGACCGGAAGTAGCCGGATGTCCGGTAGTACTCGAGTTGCTGAACGTCGTCGGTCGCCAGCTTGTCAACTTCGTCCATTGCGCCGCCCTGCCAGTAGGAATCAAAGTCCACGGGGCTCGCGAACGCGCCCTCTGCGAGCCAGCCGGCGGGGATTACGGGCTGCGGATTCTTCAAAATCGGCCCGCTGGTGACCACTATGTCCATCCCCTTCACAGCGCGCGACACGTCTTGGACGGGCTCGACGTCCACATCCAACTGTGCGCTCATCTGCTCCGCGTAGCGCCTGGCAATCTCCGGGCGCAAGTCGTAAGCCTTGACGGCCGTGATGTCGAAGAGGCAGCTCAGCGCCTGCAAGTTACTCCTGCCCTGCACGCCGCACGCGATGATGCCCACCCGAGAGCTATCCTTGCGGGCGAGGTACCTCGCGGCGACGGCGGTGGCGGCGCCCGTGCGCATGGCGGTTATCCACGTGCAGTCCATAACGGCCAACGGCACGCCCGTGTCGGGGTCGTTGAGGATGAGCAAGCCCGTGATGTAGGGCAGCCCTTTCCCCTGGTTCTCAGGGTACCCCGAAACCCATTTCATGCCCGCGGATCCGAGACTGGGGATGTAGGCAGGCATTGCGTGAATAAACGCATCGGGGCGGGTGTGGATGCCCGGCTTGGGTGGCATCTCTACGTTGCCCTGGCCCTTCTCCTTGAACATCTGATCCAGGGCCTCGATGATCTCGGCCATTGACAGGCCGGCCTGCTCTACGTCCTTCCTGGACAGGTAAAGCACGTTGCCAAGTTCCATCTCGGGCCTCCTTGTGGCATGCGCTGTCCCGCGCCATCATGGACCGAACCTCGCTGGGCAATCCGCAGGCTTCGCCTGAGCCGTGATCTCGGCACCCACCGACGCGTGGTCGCCGACACCGTCATCGTGCGGGGTCTCCCAGACCGGACAAAGGACGCCATCATAACCTCATGACAAAACCGTTTCCATCCGCGCTGCCGCTGCCCAGGCCGAGACCCAGACCCGGCCACAATGAAGAGACGGCCAGGGCGTGCGTCTACACACAGGAGACGGTGAGAGCATTGCCTGAGGCCGACGCACGGCCTGCGGCCTGAGCTTGCGCGCCGAGCCCGCGCATAGTACCTTGCTCTGCCAGTTGCAGGGCCGGTGCGTCCGGCCTTGCCGTTCATAGTGACACAGGCATGACCTGGCGTGCATTTCTCCTGGGACTGCTGCTGAGCGCCATCCTGAACTGGTCTGACATCTACGGCGGCATGGCCAGAATGTGGGGCAGGATGACCGAGAGCAGTTTCTCCACCGCTTGCGTATTCTCGCTGGTCGTGTTGACCCTGGGGGTGAACACGCTCATCAAGCTGGTCAAGAAGAGCGCCGCACTGAGGCAAGCCGAGTTGATGCTCGTCTGGTGCATGCTGCTGGTGGCCGGCACGGTGACGACCACGGGCCTTCACCGGTTCTGGCTGCCCATGCTGGCCGCTCCGCCCTACCTCGCCCAGAGGCCTGAAATCGTGTGGCGAGAGACGGCCTTGGCCGCGGTGCCGAACACGCTGGTGCTGAGCAAAGACCCGAAGTCAGTCGCCGCCCGGTACTTCTATGAAGGCGGCCGAGCCGAAACCGGCGTTCCCTGGCGGCAGTGGCTAACGCCGGTCAGCCACTGGGCGTTCTTCTTTATAGCCTTCTATGTCGGCGTCCTCTTCATGTGCGCGATACTGCGCAAGCAATGGGTGGATAAGGAGCGCCTGCAATTTCCCCTGGCGCGCGTTCCCCTCGAGTTCAGCGAGGGGAGCGCAGGGGAAGACATGCTCCCCCTGATCTTCCGCAACCGCGCGTTCGTCATCGGCTTCCTGGGGGCGATGGGGTTCCGGCTGCTCCGGGATCTGCCGCTCCTGTTCGGCGCCACGAGTTCCTGGAACCCGCCGCTCCCGCTCCAGGACATCCTTCAGGGCACGCCCCTGGAGCCGATGCGCATGGTGAACGTCACCATGAGCTGGATCACACTCGGCTTCGCCTTTCTCGTGCCGGTGGACGTATCGTTGGGCATCTGGTCCCTCTACTTCTTCAGCCGGCTTGAGCTTCAGACGGCCGCATGGACGGGCTCATCATATCAGGCCGGAAGCGGCTGGAGCCAACTGCTGACGTGGCAGCAGGCGGGCGCCTACGTGGCCTTCACCATAGGCGCCTTGTATATCGGCCGGCGCCACTTTCGGGACGTGCTCAGGAAGGCTTTTGGGCGGGCGCGTGACCTGGACGATTCATCCGAGCCGATCGCCCTGAGCGTGGCCTTCTGGGGGCTGGTCATCTGCGCGGTTCTTTCGATCGCCTGGCTCAGGATACATCAGATGCTGCTGCTGTCGGCCGTGGCCTGGTTCGCAGTTCTGATGTGCATCCAGCTCGTGCACGCCCGCCTGGTATCGCAGAGCGGCGTCCCGGACGCCTGGTTGCCGTGGGACCCAGCCGACCTGCTCTACGGCGTGACCGGCGGTCATGTCTTCGGAGCAGCCGGCACCGTGATAGCCCATATGCAGCGCAGGATGCTCTACAGCATCCCGCACGGGCCGGCCATGATGCACTGCATGAGGATAAGCGAAGTCTTCACGAAGGGCCGACGGCTCCTGGTGCCCGTGCTCGTCCTGGTGCTGATCGTGTCGCTCGCAGTGTCCACGTGGACCTACCTGCACGAGGCATACCGCGTGGGCGTGCTGAACTTCAACGACGCCGCCTGGTCAGGAGTCAGCAATCCGCGGGCCGCCTTCGATCTGGCCCACCAGAAGATCCAGCGTGCTGGGGGCGGGGAGTTCCTCTGGTTCCCGTTTGGGCTGGGAATTGGCCTGACCTCTGTCGTCATGCTCCTGCGTTCGCAGTTGTACTGGTGGCCCCTGCATCCGATAGGGCTGCTGGCCTCCACCGGCTGGTACCCTGACAGGATGTGGCTGCCCTTCCTCGCCGGCTGGTTGATCAAGGTCTTTATCTCGAAGTTCGCCGGCGGCAGCATGCTTCGTCAGGGGCGGAGCTTCTTCATAGGCCTGATCCTTGCCGAAGGCTCCGTGTCCGGCCTCGCGGTTGTGGTCCGAGTGCTGAGCAAGGGCACAATCCCGGCGTTCTGACGCGGGCGCGCCGCACAGGCCACCGGACGCTGCCGCGCTGGTGGCTTAGACCGTTAGGCCGCAACTCAATCGCTCGGGCCCACGGGCGATGTGCCCGACCAGGTTCAAAACAGACAGCAGAGAGTCCTATCAACTGAATAGAGGAGACGAACATGCCGGATCGTGTTTCGGCGGACACACTGGCGGTGTGGGGCGGCGAACACGAATCGCTGGTTCAGGGCGCCACGCAGGTGCCCATTGTCTACAGCGCCGCCTACGGCTATCCCGATGTGGAAACCTGGCTCGATGTGGCCTTGGGCCGCCGGCCCGGCCACATTTACAGCCGCAACACCAATCCGACCGTGCACGCCTTTGAGGAAAAAGTGCGCGTGCTCGAAGGCGCGGAGGCGGCCACAAGTTTTGCCAGCGGCATGGCGGCCGTCAGCAACACCCTCTTCACCCTCTTGTCGCCTGGCGACCGCATCGTTTCGGTGAAGGACACATACGGCGGCACGAACAAGATCTTTGTCGAGTTTTTGCCACGCTTTCACGTCCGGGTGGAGTTGTGCGACACGACCGATCATGCGCAGATTGAGGCGGCGATTGCCCAAGGCTGCCGGGTAGTCTACCTGGAATCGCCCACGAACCCGACGCTCAAGATCATGGACATTGCGCGGCTGGCCGCTGCCGGGCACGCTGCCGGTGCAATCGTGGTGGCCGACAACACCTTTGCCACGCCCATTAACCAGAACCCGCTGAAGCTTGGCGCGGACTTGGTGATCCACAGCGCGACGAAGTTCTTGGGCGGCCACGGCGACGCGCTGGGCGGCGTGGTGTGCGGCGGCCCACAACTGGTCCGGCAGATCTATCACTATCGCGAGATCACGGGCGCGATGCTCGATCCGATGGCGGCGTACTTGCTGATCCGCGGCATGAAAACGCTACACCTGCGCGTCCGCCGGCAGAACGAAAACGCACTCAAGATCGCGCGTTGGCTGCAAGAGCACTCCGCGGTGGCAGCCGTTTTCTACCCGGGATTGGAGACTCACACGCATCACGACGTGGCCCGGAGGCAGATGCGCGGCTTTGGCGGCGTGCTCAGCTTCATGCTGCGCGGCGGCTTTGAGACGGTCAAGCGCGTGCTGCCCCGGCTGCGGTTCGCGCATCGCGCCGCCAACCTCGGTGCGGTCGAGACAATCGCCGGAACGCCTGCCACCACCAGCCACGTGGAATGCACCGCCGAGGAGCGCGACGCAATGGGCATCCCCGAAGGGCTGGTCCGTTACTCGGCCGGCATCGAAGACGCGGATGACCTCATTGCCGATCTCGCGCAGGCCCTGTCAGTAGCCTGACAACCGGTTGCACCGGACCGCGCTTCGCGCTCCGCTCCGCGCCCGTTCGTTCAGGGGATCACGGTCGTGCGGATGCCACGGTCTTCGCGGCAGAGCCGGTGGTTGTGCTCGGCGTCATACGCGGCGGCGCGAGGTCACAGCCGACAGCCCGCCCCCAGACCGCCAACATCTCAGGATACGCAGACTTCCGTCAGCACGGCCCGCACGTAGTCACCGTCCACGGGAGCCGGGTTCGCCTTGCTCGAGCCGGCGGCGACCGAGTAGGCGATGATGTCGCGCTCCCAGGCGGCATCCGGGTAGGCACCGAGCGCGCGCGGCAGACCGAGCCGATCGAGCATCCTCAGGAGGTGCTCGACGGGGTCGCCGCCCACGAGCGAGCGGAGCGTTTCGTACTTGCCCGGTGCGGCGGGGCGGTTGAGTCGAAGCACCGGCGGCATCAGTGCGGCACAGATCACGCCGTGAGGCAGGCCGTAACAGAGCCCGAGGGGATGCGCCATGCCGTGCACCGCACCCAGGCGGGCGTTGGCCAGCGCCAGGCCGGCCATGTAGCTGCCTTCGGACATCGCGGCGCGAGCCTTCAGGTTCCGCCCGTCCTCGAAGGCGACGGCCAGGTGATTAGCTATGAGGCGGACAGCGCCGAGCGAAAGCGCTTCCGTGGTGGGCACTGCATGAACGGAGAAGAACGACTCGATGGCCTGGACGAGGGCATCCATCCCGGACGCTGCCGTGACTGCCGGCGGGCAGCTCAAGGTGAGCTCGGGGTCCGTGAACGAAGCCGTCGGCATGAGGCCGTCGCCGCGGATGCTCCCCTTCAGGCGGGCCGTCGGGTCGGAGATCACAGCGTTTCGCGTCACTTCGGCGCCGGAGCCGGCGGTTGTGGCAATCGCGATATGAGGGAGGCCGCGAGTCTCGACCTCGCCTCCCGTCTGGTAAGCGGCGGCGGGACGCTCTTCGAAGGCGAGGGCAGCGGCCGCCTTTCCAGTGTCCATCGCGCTTCCGCCGCCGGCTTCCACGACGAGGTCACAACGGCGCTCATGGAGCGCGACGCGCGCCGCGTCAACGGTCGCAACGTCCGGCTCGGACGGCGCCTGCTCAAAGAGGTCCACGGCCACCTCTGCCGCCTCCAGCAGCGAGACCAGTCTGTCCGTGACGCCTGCCTGCCTGAGGGCATGGCGTCCTGTGACGAGGAGGGCGTGCGAACCGAGTGCGGCGGCCTCTTTGCCGAGGGCCTCGACTGTCCCCGGCCCAACATAGGAGACCCGCGGAAAGCTGAGCCGCAGGGAATCGCCCACTGCAAGCGCCCTCCGTCGCTGAAACGCCCCCAGTCGGACAGAAAAAGCGCGGTGTGCGCATCAGCCGGCCGAGCCTTCTCCAGAAGGCGAATCGGGCACCGGCGCGCCGGTTTCCTGCACGGGCCGGAACACGGCCAGCTCTACCCCCGCCTGGAGCAGCATCTGCCGGGCCATGGGATCCGGGTAGCCTAAGGCGCCCACCACGCGCACAATGCCGGTATTTATGATCATCTTCGAGCACAGGCTGCACGGCACGAGTGTGCTGTAGAGCGTGCCCCCTTCGAGGCGGATGCCGTGGCGCGCGCCCTGGAGCAGCGCATTCATCTCGCCGTGCATGCCCCGGCAGAGCTCGTGCCGTTCCCCGCTCGGGACGTTCAGCTCGTCGCGCAGGCAGCCCGTTTCCGCACAGTGGGGCAGGCCGCTTGGCGCGCCGTTGTAACCGGTCGAGAGGATCCTCTTATTGAGGACGACCACCGCGCCCACGCTCCGGCGCAGGCAGGTGGAGCGTTTGGCTACCTCTTGGGCGATGCGCATGAAGTACTCGTCCCAACTCGGCCTCAAGCGGGGCACTTGCTCGCCCATCTTCCGCGTCTCCTCCTCAAGAGGTTACATAAGGCAAACGGCCCGCGCTTTCAAGCAAAATCCGCAGCTACGGCCGGCAAGAGAGCGACCGCGGCGGCGATTGGGCGGCAAGGGCGTCAGGAAACGCCGAGGGCGCCAGGTCAGTCAGCTTTTCTCTTGCCGACGAGGCGCGCTATCTTGCGGGCGTCGGGCCTCTTGATCACACCTTCTTCCGTGATTATTGCGCTGATGTTACGCGCGGGCGTCACGTCGAAGGCTGGGTTGTAAACCGCCACGCCTGCCGGGGCGATCATCAGGCCGCCCCAGCGCGTCACCTCCTCGGGATCGCGCTGCTCGATGGGGATCTGGCTGCCGTCCTTAAGCGAGAGGTCGAAGGTCGACACGGGCGCTGCGACGTAGAACGGAATGCGATGCTCGCGGGCCAGCACGCTCAGGCCGTACGTGCCGATCTTGTTGGCCGTGTCGCCGTTGGCTGCGATGCGGTCCGCGCCCACGATGACCGAGTTCACCCGGCCCTCGAGCATCACCTGGGCGGCCATGTTGTCGCAGATCAAGGTGACCGGAATGCCCGCCTGTTGGAGTTCCCAGGCCGTCAGGCGCGCGCCCTGAAGGAGGGGCCGGGTTTCGTCCACGTACGCAGCAACGCGGTTGCCTTGCTCTTTCGCCGCGAACAGAACGCCAAGGGCTGTGCCATAGTCTGCGGTGCCGAGCCCGCCCGCGTTGCAGTGCGTAAGCACCGTCTCGCCGGTGCCGAGCAGAGGAGCCCCGTTCCTGCCGATCCGACGGCAGACCTCTTTGTCCTCTTCGGCGATGCGGACGGCTTCCTCCAAGAGCCTCTTCTTCAGATCGGGCAGCAGAAGCGCTGAATGCTCTCGCGCCGTCCTTTCCATCCGGTCAAGCGCCCAGAACAGGTTGACGGCGGTCGGCCGGCTCGTGGCCAGGTGCTCTTTGACCTGACGCAGGTCGCGCAAGAATTCATCCCAGTCGCGCGCCTGGGAGCCGCGTATGCCGAGAACCAGGCCCATGGCGGCGGCGATGCCGATCGCAGGCGCCCCGCGCACGCGCAGGACGCGGATCGCCTCCCAGACTTGGTCCGCCGTCTCGCAGCGGACGTACTTGAGCTGGCCCGGCAGGAGCGTCTGGTCAATCAACTCGACCGCGCCGTCCAGGCCGTCCAGCCAGCGTATGGTTTCGACAGGCATTTTCTACCCCTCATTCGTCCTCGGCCTCGCCCTCGCCGGGCTTCTCGTCCTCGCAATCGTCCTCGTCGCCACCCTCGAAGCTTCCGTACCGCACCGGGACCACTGCGAGGACGAGCACGACGACGAGCATCACCCAGAGACGACTCTCAGGCCACCTTTCCTCACGCCCCGTATTTGTCCAGCAGGCCCGCGTTGGCCAGCATGAGCGGAAGCAAGTGCATCGCATGGAAGATGCCGAGGCTGCCGCCGTTGCACTCGTTTTCTGTGAAGCGGGGGCGGCCGTCCGCTCCGCAGCGCGGCGAGTGGAGCAGGAGCGGCACCGGGTGCCAGCTATGCAATTTCATCGGGCACGGCGTTGAATGGTCGCCGGTGATCGCAAGAACTTCGGGGCTGCCCTTCAGCAGCATCGGCAGCTTCTGGTCAACCGCCTCGATTGCCTTCGCCTTGCGCTCCGCCGCCCCATCTTCGCCGGCTTCATCCGTGGGTTTCGCGTGGATGAAGAAAAAGTCATAATTGTCGCGATTACTTAGGAATGCTTGGAACTCATCCTCCACGGAGGGCCCCGTTTCGACCAGGTCCATGCCCACCAGACTCGCCAGCCCGCGGTACATCGGGTAAGTGGCGATGGCGCCGCAGCGGAGGCCGAAGCGCTCCTGGACGGTGGCGATGTGCGGCGGCTCGGAGATGCCGCGCAGGAGGACGCCATTCATGGGCTCGGAGCTGGCCAGCACTTCGAGCGCTTTCCGCTGGAACTTGCTCACAACGTCTGCTGTTTTGCGGGCGGCGTCGGTTTCGGCCTTCGGTTCGTGGATGGGCTCGTTGTCCTCGTGGGGATCGGTATCGGTGACGCCGGCCGCGAGGCCCGGGCCGCGAAAGATCACGCCGAAGCGATGCCCCATGCCTGGCCGCATTATGAGCGCAACGTCGTCTATCTTGGCGATCTTCTCCTGGAGGAGCTTGACCTTCTCTGCGCAGGCCTCGGTGGACGGGCGGCCGGCGCGGCGGTCAACGACCGTTCTGCCTCTGACGGTGCAGAAGTTGGCCCGAGCGGCCAAGTCGCCGGGCCGGAGCTCCATGCCCATCCCGACCACCTCCAGCACTCCTCGGCCGATCTCGACCTCCCGCGGGTCGTATCCGAACAGGCCGAGGTGCGCCGGCCCGCTGCCCGGGGTGATGCCGTAGTCAACCGGGATGATGCGGCCGAGCGCGCTCTTCGGGGCGAGGGCATCCAGGTTCGGGCACCTTGCCTGTTCGAGGGGGGTCCGGAAATTGTTATCGGGATGGCGGATGTCTCCGAGGCCGTCCATCACTAAGAGGACGATCTTCTTGCCGCTTTCCTGGATTTCGTTGCGTTTGACGAGGTGCTCGACGATTCTCTGGGGATCCATCGCGGAGGTCTCCTTGTGCCGTGGGACGGCTGGTTGGACGTGAGGGGCCAATATATTCGGCCTCAAGGGGTTTGTCAAAGAGTGACCTCGGGAGGGCGCTTCCGAAGCCGAGTCGGCAATCAGTATTGCCTGCAATAAAATACTTGAACCAATTCCCCTTGCTCGCGGGGAAGCTGGCCGCATATCTCCAAGGCTTCGTCGCGCCTGTGCTGGATCCGGCGTGCCGGCGTAGAGCAATACCGCGAATGAGAAGCCGCAAGTAGGGGCACGGCGCGCCGTGCCCCTACGGGTCGGTGCCGAAAACATGTGCCCTATGACCCACAACGCAAATGGCTCAGTCCAGATTTGCCTTGACTTCTATTCCAAAGACGAGTAAGTAATAAGAACGTGCTCTAATCAGTTGCTGGTGGTCCCAGGCTGTCAGCCAATCTGCCCCGCCACACAGAGGGCGGGCAAGCTCAGGCGGACCAAAGGGGGAACAGCTAAACGCCCTGGCAGAAGAATCGCGTGATGCCCATTGAGTTGACTCAGCCTCAGGTCCGTGTAATGTCAACGCGTAGTTACTATGCGCGCGTAGAGGGAGGTGGAACATGTGGGACAGATTGACTGGCGAAGGTTGGTTCTGGTCGGCAATGGTGATAGGCGTGACAGTGGCCATGGGGAGCACGGTCGTCGCCGTCATTGGGGAGCACATCCTGCCAATTGTTTTGTGGAGTATGAGCGCTCCGCTATTCTTTCTAGCCACCCATCGGGGCTGGAAGAGAGCTGCTAAGCACTTCGACGAAATTAGGCGGATCATCGCGCAAGGTGGGCTTAGAGTCGAAGGCTCTCAGGTCGTAGTAGGTCATGGTGAGGACCGTGAGGACGTAGAGGTGCCTGGATCGGAGCGCCTGGCCAATTTGCTTCCTAGATATGCATATGAGAAAGAGGAACTCTGGGACAGATGGACGAGCGAACGTTGGTTTTGGGTGGGAATGGTGATAGGCTTAACAGTGACAGCGAGCTTGGCGGTGACGCTCGTCGCTGCCATTGGCCACGACATCCTGCCAATTGTTTTGTGGACGATGAGCACCCCGGTTTTCGTTATAGCCACGTATCGGGGGTGGAGCCGCGATGCGGAGCACTTACAGGACATTAGGTTAATCGGGGAGCTACTTCACGCTAATAAGCTTTGGAAAAGCAAAGGAATAACCGTGGAAGACGCAGAGAACGCTGAGGACAACGGCAAACCCCTATGAATCCTCCTTTTCTGTCTCTGCGGTCTCCGCCCATTCGGCGGTGATCGTTTGCTTTCCTTATGGAAACGTCATTACAGTCACAGACTCTCGGGTCGTAGTAGGTGCTTGTCGGAACGTGGAGTTGCCTGGAACCGAGGGCCTGGCTTATTTGCTTCGTAGCTTATGAGAATTAGGAACTGGGGCAAAACACGTTTGTCTTGTGTCAACCAGGTAAGCATGAGTGCGTTTTGCGAAACGAACCCAATTCGCTGCAACTGATTCATTTGCAAAGACTTGTGGCAAAAAAGCCTCCCACACGGTCCCTACGCATGCCTTGGGTGACCTCCGCAGGGCCTCGGGGGCGCGGTAACCGGCTGCGAACATCCCACGAATTACGCACGAATGACGCTCGAACAGGCCACGAACTGACAGGTATCGAAGGCCGAGTGACTACTGCCATCCCGGAAGAAACTGTTGAGCTCTGCCGCTCCCGCGCGGGATAGCGGCCACCCGACGGATTTGACAGGCCGAGCTTCGCCATGTCTACTTCTGGATCGCCAGGCAGCGGCAGGCTCGGACAGCACCGTTGGGTTCGCTTCCGTTGAGGCTACTGGAGAGGGCAATGAAAACCGTTCACATGGTGGGCAATGCGCATCTGGACCCTGCGTGGCTATGGGGGCGCGCGGCCGGCGCTGACGCGGCGCTCGCGACGACGCGCAGCGCATGCAACCTACTCGACGAGTACCCCGAATTCGTTTTCACTTGCAGCGGAAGCTGGTGGCATCAGCAGGTCGAGCGGCTGGACCCCGATCTGTTCGAGCGCGTGCGCGCCCTCGTGGGAGCCGGCCGGTGGCAGCCGGTGGGCGGCATGGTCATCGAGCCCGACTGCAACCTGCCCTCGCCGGACAGCTTCCGGCATCAGCTCGAGGCTGGGCAGGGCTTCTTCCGCGTGGCATTCCGACGGCCCACGACAGTGGGCTACAACATTGATTCATTCGGCCACTGCGCCTATATGCCCCGGTTCCTGAAGCGGGCGGGGATCGGGAGCTACGTCTTCATGCGCCCAGGCCCGCACGAGAAACGGCTTCCCGGGGGGCTGTTCCGCTGGCAAAGCCCCGACGGGCACGAGGTGGTCGCTTTCCGCATCGCCGGCAGCTACCTGACGCAAGGCGTGGACATCCGGGAGCACGTTGAGCAAAGCTTGGCGGCCATGCCAGAAGCCGTGGACCACGCGATGTGCTTCTATGGGGTCGGGGACCACGGGGGCGGGCCGAGCAAGGCGCAGGTAGAGTGGATACTCGAGCACCGAGACGACGTTCAGGGCGCCAGGCTCGTCTTCAGCCATCCCGCCGCGTTCTTCGACGCCGTCGCGCCGCATGTTAAGGAGTTGCCCATTGTCGTGGGCGAGCTGCAGCACCATGCCATCGGCTGTTACAGCGTTGAGCGGCGCATCAAGGTCGCGATGCGGCGCGCCGAGGCGAGGCTCACCCAGGCTGAGCAGACGGTAGAACGGTTTCCGAGTCACTGCCCTCCGGAGGTCAGGAGCCTGCTCGCGCAGGTCTGGGAGAAGCTCCTGTTCAACCAGTTCCACGACGTCCTTGACGGCACGTCCATATACCAGGTGAGCCGGCAGGCGTCGGGGGAACTGCTCTGGTGCGAGGGGCAAGCGGAGGACGCTATCGCGCTCGTTACCCGCCGTTCGGTGCGTCCTCACGCCAAGGCCGGCGAGCACAGGATTGTGGTCTTCAATGCGGACGCGCAGCCGTTCGACGGCTGGGTGACGCACGAGCCGTGGTAGGAAGGACGCCAGATGGGCGATCCCGTGCTGCTGGATGAACAGGGCGGCGAGGTGCTGTCCCAAGTGGTCGAGCCCCTGTCGAAGGTTGAGGGCGTCGTGCGGCTGCTGTTCCGCGTATCGGTGCCGGCAGGAGAGTGGCGGATATTGCGTCTTACGGAGCGCGCGCGTGGCGGTGCCGCGCAGCGGGGCGCCAGAGAACCGGCGCCGGGCGCTTCGCTGGAGGGCCAGAAGCCGGTCCTGGAGAACGAGCACATGCGCGTGCTGAGCGACGAGAAGGCCCTGTTCGCGAACGGCTGGATGCTCCGATTCGACGTGCACGACGACCTTTCGGACACGTGGTCTCACTCGTGCATCAACCGTTTTCAAGGCCCTTGCGCGGGCAGTTTCGCCGCTCAGGAGGACTGGCAGACGGCCGAGGCGGGGCCTCTGCGCGACGCTGTCCGCAGGCCGGCTGTATTTGGGGCTTCGCGACTGTGGTGCCGACTGATGCTGGCGCGCGACGAGCCGCTGCTATGGGTGCGCCTGTCGGTTGTCTGGGCCCAGGCGCGCCAGATGCTCCGGCTTCACGTCGTGCCCCCGGGCGCGATCCGGCAGCGCACGGACCTCGTAAGCGGCGGCCCTCTGGAACGTCCGCTGGACGGCCTCGAGTACCCGCTCAACGGCGGCATGGTGGTGGGCGCTGAAGCGGACAGGCTGGCCATCGTTGCGCCGGAAGTCTTCTCCGTAAGTGCGGATACGCACGCTGTGGACCTCACGCTGCTGCGCAGCCCGTACGTCGCCCATCATGACCCGACGCCGGCGGCGCGGCGCCCCGACCATCCCGTAACCGATCAGGGATATCATGAGTTCGATCTGGCGTTCTGGCCCAACTGCCCGCCCGGAACGGAAGGAGTGGCGCGTCTGGCACGAGGCATGATAATGCCGCCCATCGCGTGGGACTTGACGGGCTGACGGGCGAAGGGCCGCCGCGTCGCTATGCGGGCGGGGCGTGCCTCCATGCAATATGAGTGTGATGCTGAACTGCCATGTTCGGCCGCCTGCGGCAGCCCAGGCGATTGCACATGGCTTCCGCCCGAGCCAGGCGTGACTGTTCGGGACATTGACCAGGGCCAACCGCAGCCATATACTCAGCCTGCGAACTGTGTCCATTCGGCAGAGGTCGGTCGAATCCACTCCAGGGAGGGATGTTATGCATCATGTTTCAGGGAAGTCCAGCGTTGCTGTGTGCGTGTTGGCGGCTCTTGTTTGTAGCCTGGCGCGCCAGGCGGCCGGGCAGGAGGGTGCAGCTATGGTGCTGCCTGAAGGCGTGAAGGCTGTGTGGGACCTGGAGAAGGCATACCGCGAGAAAACTCCCACGCGAGAACGGATATGCATCAATGGCCTCTGGCGCTGGCAGCCGGCCAGGGACGCCGCCGAAACCGTGCCTGCCGGCAGCTGGGGCTACTTCAAAGTCCCCGGCGAGTGGCCGAAAGACGCCAGGCAGGGAGGCTCCCAGATTCTCTATCCGCATCCGAGTTGGAAGGGCGAGAAGCTGGGGGAAGTCACCACGGCCTGGTACCAGCGCGAGATCATCGTTCCGGCGGAGTGGGGCGGCCGCCGCGTGACACTCCACGTAGAAACTTTGAACTCCTTTGCCACGGTGTACGTTGACGACCAGAAGACAGGCGAGATGCGGTTCCCGTGGGGCGACGTGGACCTTACGTCGGCGTGCGCCCCGGGCAGCAAGCACCTCCTGAGCATCCTTGTCGTCGCCATGCCGCTCAGGGCGGTCATGATGTCCTACAACGACACCATGGGGGCCAAAGAGGTGAGAGGCTCTGTGGAGCGTCGCGGCTTGTGTGGGGACGTCTACCTCGTCGGCGCCCCTCAGGGCGCGCGCATAAGCGACGTGAAAGTGGACACGTCCGTGCGCAAGTGGGAGATCACCTTCAACGCCGCGCTGGAGGGCTTGGCGGCCGACGCGCAGTACACCCTTCGTGCACAGGTAACGGACAACGGCCGCAGCGTCGGGGAGTTTATCAGCAAGGCCTTCGGGGCGGCCGACCCAAAAGACGGCCGCGTGGAGTTCACCGAGAGTTGGAAGCCGGAGAAGCTCTGGGACTTGCACACGCCTCAGAACATGTACCAGGTCAATCTCTCGCTGGTGGATTCAGGGGGGAAGGTTCTGGACGCCGCGCTGCCGGCGCGGTTCGGGTTCCGCGAGTTCTGGATAGACGGCCGGGACTTCTACCTCAACGGCACGCGCGTGTTCCTGTCTTGCGTCCCTCTGCCGAATGCCGGAATAGGAGCCGCGCTGGCGAACTACGGGGCGGCCCGGGAGACCCTGAAGCGCCTCCAGAGCTTCGGGATCAACTTCGTCTACACCCATAACTACGGCTGCCACCCCGGCTCGCACCTGAGCTTCGAGGAGGAGCTCCGGGCCGCAGACGACGTGGGGACGCTCGTGGCCCTTACCCAGCCGCACTTCGGCCAGTACGACTGGCAAGCGGCCGACGCAGACGAGAACAATGGCTACGCGCGCCACGCGGCGTTCTACGTGCATGTGGCGGAGAACCATCCGTCGGTCGTCTTCTACGCCATGAGCCATAACTCGAACGGGTACGACGAACAGATGAACCCGGACATGATAGACGGGATCTACGAGCCCCCGGGCCGGGCCTCTTCGAGCGGCGTCAAACGCGCCTTGCGGGCGGAAGCGATCGTGAAACGGATGGACCCCGCGCGCATCGTCTATCACCACTCCGCCGGCAATATGGGCTCGATGCACACGACCAATTTTTACCCGAACTGGGTCCCGATTCAGGAGATGTCCGATTGGTTCGAGCACTGGGCAACGGCGGGCATCAAGCCGGTCTTCCCGTGCGAGTATGCCGCCCCGTGCACCTGGGACTGGGCGATGTACCGAGGGTGGTTCAGGGGCGGACGGAACTATGGGGGCGCCGTGGTGCCCTGGGAATGCTGCCTTGCCGAGTGGAATTCGCAGTTCCTCGGCGATCAGGCGTTCAAGATCAGCGAATGGGAGAAGGCGAACCTCCGCTGGGAAGCCAAGCAGTTTCACGCCGGCAGCTTCTGGCGCCGCTGGAGTTACCCCCACGACCTGGACGCACCTTTTGACGAGCGCTACCCGGTCTTTGCCGCGTACATCACCGACAACTGGCGCGCCTTCCGCACATTGGGGGTATCAGCGACCAACATATGGCAAGACGCGGACTTCTGGAAGTTGCGGACCGGTGTAGACACGGGGCGTAAGGAGTTCAAGGTTGACTGGGACAAGCTGCAGCAGCCCGGCCTCAGCCCGGATTACGCCGAGAGCCGGCTCGAACGGATGTATACGGCCTATGAGCCTTCCGACTGGATTGCCACGCCGGCCGCCCAGGCCTTAATTCGCAACAACATGCCGCTGCTCGCCTACATCGGCGGCAAGCCCGCCGCCTTCACGAGCAAAGACCACAATTTCTACCCGGGCGAGACTGTGGAGAAGCAGCTCATCGTCATCAACAATTCTCGCCAGCCGGCGATGTGCGATTGCCGGTGGTCCTTCGGGTTGCCCCAAGCTCTCGCCGGCAGCAAGACAATCGCGGTGCCCACAGGCCAGCAGGAACGCATTCCGCTGCGTTTCGAGCTGCCGGCGACCCTCGCTCCCGCCAAGTATGAGATCAAGGCGACCGTCAAGTTCGGCAACGGCGAGACCCAGGAAGATTCCTTGTCCATTGACGTGCTGCCGCGGCCGGCTGGCCTCCAACCGAGCGCGAAGATCGCACTTTTCGACCCCAAGGGTGAGACCGGCAAGCTGCTCAGCGTGATGGGGGTCCAGAGCCAGGCCGTGGACGCTAACGCCGACTTGTCGGCGTACGACACGCTCATTGTGGGCAAGGCCGCCCTGACTTTGGACGGCCCCGCGCCGGACATTGCGCGCGTACGTGACGGCCTGAAGGTGATCGTGTTCGAGCAGACGTCGGCCGTCCTGGAGAAGAGGTTCGGGTTCCGGCCGACCGAGTACGGTCTGCGGGAAGTCTTCAAGCGGGTGCCGGATCATCCGCTTCTGGCCGGGGTCGGGCAGGAGAATCTGCGCAACTGGCGCGGGGAGGCCACGATCCTTCCGCCGCGCCTGAACTACAAGCCGAGCCCTAAGTTCTACGACGCGCCGGGGGTTGAGTGGTGCGGCATCACTGTGCCCCGGCTTTGGCGCTGCGGCAATCGCGGCAACGTCGCTTCGGTCCTCATCGAGAAGCCCGCGCGCGGCGACTTCATGCCCATCCTCGACGGCGGGTACAGCCTCCAGTACAGCCCACTCATCGAATACCATGAAGGCAAGGGAATGGTGCTCTTCTGCCAGATGGACGTGACCGGACGAACAGAGGCCGACCCGGCGGCGGAGACCCTGACGCGCAACATCCTTCAGTATCTCTCGACATGGAAGCCGTCTCCGGTCCGCAAAGTCCTGTACGTCGGCGACCTCGCCGGGAAGAGCCATCTCGAACGCGCGGGCATCTCGGCAGGAGCCTACGAGCGCGGGAAGCTGTCCGCTGACCAGGTCTTAGTCGTGGGATCCGGCGGAGGACAGAAACTTGCCGACAACGCGGCGGCCATCGCCGACTTCCTGAAGGCCGGCGGGAACGTGCTCGCAGTCGGGCTCGACGAACAGGACGCCAACGCGTTCCTGCCGGCGAAGGTTACCATGAAGAAAGCGGAACACATCGCCGCCTACTTCGAACCCTTCGGCAGGGATTCCCTGCTGGCGGGGGTGAGCCCGGCGGACGTGCATAACCGCGACCCCCACGACTTTCCACTCGTCTCGGCCCGCGCCACGCTCTTCGGCGACGGCGTCCTGGCCACGGCGCAGAACGCCAACGTCGTCTTCTGCCAGCTCGCGCCTTACGGCGTCGGCAGTGCGCAGGGAGCCGAGACATCTTTCACGGTGAGCAGCGAGGACGCCGTGGATGGGAAGCAGAGCGCACTGGTCACGCTGGGCTTCGCCTCTGACTCGCAATTTGGACAGCAGCTCAAGGCAGGAGAGGTCGGTAAGACCTACACCTTCGCCGTTGTCGTCAAGGGCGTGGGCGGGCCGGTGACGGCGCATCTTGAGGTGGAGCGGGCGGACAGGCCCTGGGATCGAGCCGTCAAAGCCGCGGACGTCACAGCGGGTCCAAACGAGTGGACGGAGCTGCATGCCACCTTCAAGGTCGAGAAGCCCTTTCCGGAGGGCTGGACCGCGTACCTCAGTTGTGCGCAGGAGGGCGCTCGGTTCAGGGCCGATATGTTCCGACTCTACGAAGGGGAATATGTTCCCTGGAAAGCCCCCGCTCGGGGTGCGGCGGACGCCGGCCCGCAGGGTGCTACGGCAGCAGCTCAGGAACCCCAGAACCTCTTCACGAATCCGAGTTTCGAAGCGGGGACCGGCCCGTGGTCGTTCAATTACAGCGAGCAATACAACCTCAGGCGGACCTACCGTCGGGCCTCTTTCCTCCTGACGCGCCTGCTGGCCAATATGGGGGCGGCCGGCTCAACGCCGGTGCTGGATCGCTTCCACAGCCCGGTGGATACCGCTAAGGGTGAAAGGCGATGGTTGGACGGACTCTACCTGGACGCGCCGATAGAGTGGGACGACCCCTACAGATTCTTCTGCTGGTAGGCGCAGCTCTGTGACCAACGCCGAAAACGACGGACCAGGGGAGCCTTTCAGCGCCGGCGTACGGTACTACGGCATTAAGGGCGTGCCGATCCAACTGGCATACTCCTACGCCCCGTCTCCTGAGGTTCGTCACGAGTTCGGCCGGAGTCACTCTGTGAGCCTTTCCGCCGTGTGTCCCTTCTGACCCGTGGCGCTCGCCTCTCGCGGCCATCAAAATGAGGGGATGCCGTGCGCACGACGCTCGGCAGGACCATGGGGGCCAATGAACTCCGCAACAGCATTTGTTCTTGCCACAGAAGCGTAAGTTAAAGCATTGACATTCCTTGGCCAGATGCTTATACTTCCGTCTGCGCAAAGCAATAGAGCCGCTTTGGCACAAACGCCTTGAGCAGGATTCGGCGCGTTAAGGCGGCCGGTACTATTGAGGACGATGCCCGCCCGACGGCGGGGCGTAGGAGGTCGCGTCGGAGCAAGCGGAGGGGAGTCTGGTCGGTGTGCGGGCAAGGAGGGGCGTGATGGAAGCGAGCGATCTTATTGGACGTCTTAGGGAACTGCGAGAGCGCCTTGCGCCGAGCGGGGGAGCAGTCGAGCCGCTCAGCGGTGGCGGTTCCCGGAAGAGGGTTATGGTCGTAGACGACGATAAGGACAACCTGCAAGCTGCGAGCCAAAGGTTGGCCAAAGACTATGAGGTCGTTACGTGCAAAGCAGGGGATGAGGCCGTCAGGCAGTTCATGGCGAGTTCGGCTCGCATTTCCGCTGTAGTTATGGACATACGGATGCCCGGCATGTCAGGCCTGACCGCTGCGAAGCTCATCCGCAACGACGATCCCTACGTGCCGATCATCTTCAGAACGGGTTTCTCCGACGAGTACCCTGAGGACGAGATACTGCAACTCTACGACGGCAGTGTGGACTATGTGACGAAGGGCCAGAAGGGACATGACTTCTACCTCAGGAGAGCGATCGCTCGGGGCATCAAGTCATACGAAACGCTCATGAGCATTCACGAGACGAATGAACGGCTCAGGGAGTATCAGGCACGGTTTCAGACGGTCGTGGAGCAGCTCATAGCGCACGAGCGCAACCTGCAGACCGCGGTCGACTTCCAGACGAGCCTGCTGGGCGCGCTCGCGCAGTTGCCGGGCCTCTCGCTCGCCGCAGCCCATCGCTTCTGCGACCAGATGGGAGGCGATTTCTACGACGTCCTGGGCGCAGCCGAGCATAGGAGAGGGCTGCTTATTGCGGACGTGAGTGGCCACGGCATTCCTGCGGCACTGGTCACGGGGATGTTGAAGGCCCAGATTGAGGCCGCGTCTCAGCTTGTTGACCCATCCGCGCTTCTGAGGGAACTCAACACGAACCTTTTCGAAATGCTCTCCAGGGGACAGCAGTTCATCACGGTCGCGTACGCCGTGGTCAACGTGGAGACCGGAGAGATGGCCTATGCAAATGCAGGGCATAACCCGGCCGCGTTGATCCGCGCGGACGGGAGCATGCAGTCTTGCGAGAGCACGGGGCCCCCGCTGGGAGCGATTGCGGACCTGGAGACGGAGAACGCCGCCCTGAACCTCGGCAAAGGCGACTCATTATGGCTCTATACCGACGGGTTGTTCGAATGCCCGAACAAGAATGGAGAACGGTATGGGCGCGTTCGCTTCACTGAGTTGATAAGGAATCTAAGGCGGGACGATCTGCAGGAGTGGACACGTTCTGTGCTATCGGCGTGCGAAGGATTTGTGGGCAATCGCCCGATAGCAGACGATATGACCATCCTTTCGGCCAAGGCAACGTAAGGACGCGAGTTCTGCCACGGCCGGCCTCTGTGGATTGGCAAGCGCGCTGGTCGCGTGAGACACCACGCCGGAGGGTGAAGAGCCCAGGAGCGGACGGATCTCCACGCTTTCGACGCGCTTGTTGGAAGCTGCAGGCAGTCGTCACATATTGTGGGGTGCGATATGGCAATGTCAGGACACTCGCCTCCAAGGCTTGCCGCCACCGCCGAGGAAAGAGCCGAGCGATTCCGCACATTGGTGCGCCGAGCGGTAACGATTGACGACCCATTCGCGCCCCATGTGACCGTCAAGTCCGTTCTTGCTGCCCTGGAGATGGTCCGAGAATCAAAGGGCGATGGGGAGGCCGACCGACTTGTCGAGAACGTATGGCAGGATCACGTGCGGGCGGCAGGGATCCCGAAGGCGCAGCTCTCTGCCGCCCTGCAAGATCAACATGGATTCATGCATGGGATCCTGGCCTCCTCTTTCCTCTTCCGCGCATACTTGCTGTTGAGGCGCGAAGACTTCTTCATGCAAATCGGTTTCCGCGTTGTCTCCGATCGCAGTAATGTTCACACGGCTTTTGCAGGTCCGCTGGGGCTATACTGGCTCTACCGACACGTTGCTGAGGTGGCGAGGAACTTCAGCAGCACCCTTAGTGTCGAGTTCGACGCGAAACGGTCCCGCGATGGCCGGGCCGTAGTGCGCTGTGCATTCAAGGACTGGACAAGGCAGCTTGTCGAAGTGGCATGTGCGCCGTACCCCGCCGAAATCACCCGCCTATGGTGTCACTTCACTCAGGGCGGGTTGGCAGCCGTTCCTGTCCTTCTTGGTCGTCCCGCAGCAGCGGTGACCCACCCCCATTGTGAAGCCGAAGGGGCGGCTGCGTGTGAGTACGTTGTGGAGTGGGCCCCCGCGTCGCTATGGGAGAGGGTCTCAACTGCACTGCTCGCGATGTCGAAGAGGCACAGGGAGCTGCTGGCTAAGCTGGGCCAGGTGGAGGTCGTCATCCGCGATCGCACCGCGGCTCTCGAGGAGGCTCACCGCCGCGCCCTGCAGCAGCAACGGGATATCGCCGAGGCCCGAGCGCAGTTGCAGATGGGCAAGGCGTATGCGGCGAGCGCTGCGCATGACATCAACAACGCCCTGGGCCCCGCGCGCAGCGGCATCGAGAGCATACTCGAGATCCTGAGGGAAGCGAAGCCGCTTCCGTACGAACCTGCGAGCGCCGAAGAGGCCGCGGAGGCCGACTTTGCCAGGCGTCTGGGCCTGGTGATAGACGAGAAACTGGGGGAAGTCGTCTCGGCGTTTGAGAACGTGATGGACCAACTTCCAAAGGAAGAAGCCGAAGCGCTTTTGAACGCCCTGGAGTATCTTGCCCGCGTGGCCAGAACCGTACAGACCGGCATCCCCGACATCTACAGGGGCATCAACCGCGCGGCCGAGTTCACGGCATTTATGAATGAGCTCTCGAAGGTTGACTATGCGGAAAAGGAGAAACCATTGCGTCTGGACGAGCTGTTGAAGGAAACGGTGTCCAAGTATGAGAAGCTCTGGGAAAGACGCGGGATACAGATAGAGTCGCGGATCGAACCGGACATGGCCGTGATGGGCTGGCCGCTGGTGTTTCAGTCCGTGTTCAGCAATCTGCTGGACAATGCAGCGCAGGCGGTGGCGAACAGCGGCCAGAAGACAGTGCAGGTCATTGCGACGCGCGATGGCGCACGCTGCCAGGTCAGAGTCAGCGACACGGGATGTGGGATCCCACGGGAACTGCACGAGAGGATCTTTGACCTGGGGTATACCACGCGACCCGCCGGCGGGAAGGGCTTCGGGCTTGCATACGTAAGGAACTACGTGCGCCTCCTGGGAGGTACTATTAGGGTCGAGAGTCAGCCGGGGAGCGGAGCGTCTTTTGAGCTCACGTTCCCCACCGCCATGGAGGAGGTGAGGTGAGTCGCGATCGGCTTCTGCGCGCGTAAACGGGCACACTGTATTCACTCCAGGCGGGAGGTCCACATGTCACCAGGGCTCAACGGTGCTTTGCTGCCTCAGGTTCGACTTCCGAGGCGGGCTTGGTTCTTGGCGGTTGGCGTGGCATGCGTCTGGCTCAGCTCCGCTGCGCTTTGCGACGATCTTGACGAGAAGCCGGTTGGCCTCCGCATTGGCCTGGCGCTGGACCGCGTATCGGCGTTCAGTGACACGTTAGGCCGCAGCGCGTCCGTCGCTTATCCGCTTGGCTCGTCGGTGAATCCCGCTGCCTACGATTTTCTTCGAGAGCCCCCCTTCGATTTCGTGAACGTGGGCACACTCACCACCAACTTCGTTACCTTTGAAACTGGCGCTTCCGTGACAGGCCTTTCGACGTCATATGCACGCCGGCTCCCCGGCGCAGGGACGCTTTTCGGCACTTACATCCGGACCGACTCGCATGACGCGGTAAGCCGCCAGGGGGACGAATTCGCTTTGCGGTCGAACGAAGTTACATTTGGGTACAGCCGACGTTTGCAGCAGGGCCTTGCAGTCGGCGGTGCCGTGAAACTGACCGATTCGTTCCTGGGGATACAGGACAAGTTTATGGGACTCGAGCGCCAGACGGACAGCGATTCGGTTGGGGCCGACTTCAAGCTGGGAATCCTGGCGGCGCTGAGCGAACACTGGCTGGCAGGCTTCTGCGGCGGAGCGGGATGGAGCGACTCGGACGCCGCCGCCACAGTCGCCTTCCCGCCTCCTCCTATCGGACCGGGGCGCGTCCGCATCAACGATCAGTTCGCGACCACGTCCGTAAACCTGCGAGGCGGCGTCGGATGGCGTCCCTCGGACCAGTTTGGCCTGTACAGCGACCTACAGTACTTGCACCTGGGCAACAAGCTCGGCTCTGTTGACGTGGGGCGAGTGTTCGTGGGCGCGGAGGCGTTCGCGTCGCCCACAGTAGCGCTGCGCGTCGGCGGATCGTATGATACGGAGCGAGAAGCGACTTTCAGCGCCGGCCTCAGCTATTTCGGAATTAAGGGCGTACCGATCGTGGCAGCGTACTCGTACAACCCGTTTCCCGAGGTCCATCACGAGTTCGGCCTAAGTCACCTCGTGAGCTTGTCCGTCGTGTTTCCCTTCTGACCCGCCGCGCCTGGCGCGGGCTCAGAAAGCGCCGCCCTGCGTCTCCTCTACGGTCTCACTTGTCCGAACCTTTGACGGCCGGGCGGGCGTCCTTTAGAATCTGACGAAGCAAACGCGCGCCTTGCGCGCTTTCCTTCGCCTTCCGTCCCCCCGCTTCTGTGAAAGGGAGTTCCGCTTGAATGTTTGAGGCAATTATGGGTGTCCCGGTCATCGTCAAAGTCTTGGGGGCGCTCGCAGCCATTCTTATCGTCAACCGTTTTGTTGGCAACCTGGTCATCTCCATCGGCATCGGTGCGTTGGCGCTGGGGCTGTGGTCAGGGCATTCCGCCTCCGGCATGCTCGCCGTCGCGTGGCATGGGCTGTCATCCACCAGCAATTTGCTCCTGCTCCTCGTGGTGCTCCAAGTCATCTGGCTCAGTTCGCAAATGTCCGAGACCGGGGTGATGGATGAGCTGGTGGCTGCGGTGCGGGCGCTGGTCTCACAGAGGGCGGCAATGGCAGCGCTGCCGGCTGTCATCGGCTTGCTGCCTATGCCGGGCGGCGCGCTCTTCTCAGCGCCCCTTGTGGACAGTTGCGATGTAGAGCGCGGCATTGCACCGGCGCTCAAGGCGCAAACGAATCACTGGTTTCGTCATGTCTGGGAATATTGGTGGCCGCTCTATCCCGGCGTACTTCTGGCAATGAAGCTGACCAAGCTTGAGGTCTGGCAGTTCATGATGATGGGCATTCCGCTGAGCGTATGCGCTATCGTAGCGGGCTACGTCTTCTTGCTGCGCCGCATCAAATCCGACGGCGGCGATGCGCCCTCAAAGCGGCCTGCCGAATCGTGGACGCGCAGCCTCCGGACGCTGGCCTCCCTGCTCCTGCCAATAGCCCTGGTGATCGGCTGCTATGCCCTGGTGAGGCTGCTCTATGCGGGCGTGCGACACGTCCGGCCCCAAACACCGGAGATGAACAGCTTCGTCCCGATGATCGTGGGGCTTTGCGTCGCGATGGCCGTCCTTCAGTGGCAGCGGCCTGTGGGCGGGGCCAGGTGGGCGGGTATCCTGCTTTCAGGCAGGGCGTGGAGCATGGTGGCAATCGTTGTCATGGTCCTCGTCTACGGCGCGTTCGTCGAGGCGAAGCTTCCCAGCGGCGAGCGGCTGGTGGAGCGCATGCAAGCAGAGATGGCGCAGTGGGGGATCCCGCTAACTGCAATCATCGTCCTGCTGCCGCTCGTCAGCGGCCTGTCAATGGGCCTGTCCGCGGGTTTCGTGGGCGCCAGCTTCCCGATCGTGATGAGCCTGGTGGGTGAGCAACCTGCTTTGAGGGAGTTGCTTTCGACCACCGTTCTGGCTTACGGCTTCGGCTACATGGGCATGCTACTCTCGCCCGTGCACGTGTGCTTGATAGTCACAAGCGAGCACTTCCACATTGGCGTCCTTCGCAACGTGGCGGGGATGCTGAAGCCGGCGGCGGTCATGCTCGTCATCACGGTCCTCGTGCACATGGCGCTGCGCTGAGGCGGCCCGCCGCTCCTACTTCACGAGGACGGCGTCCTGAGGCTGCGCAGGAGAGGGAGCTTCGGAGGCCTTCGGTTTCTCCACAGGGAGCGCGATGACCTGAATGCGCCTCGCTTCCGTCACGTACCGCCCCACCACTTCCAGGACGTCCTCGGCGGTGTAAGACGTGTACTTCTGCAGGGCCTCCTTCACGTCGGACAGCAAGGTGCCGTGGTAGTCCAGGTCCGAAAGGACGTCGGCCCAGTAGGCCGGCTCCTTCTGGGAAGTCTCGAGGATGTTTGCGAACTGCTTGTGGACCGTGGCCATCTCTTCCTCGGTTGGGCCTTTTGCGGCGAACTGCTCCATCATGGCGCGGCAGATGTCCGCCGCCTCCGTCGCCTTGTGGGGATCTGTGGTCGCGGAGGCGGCGAAGAGACCGGTGCCGGGGTACGCTTTGGCCGGCCGCGCGTCGCAATAAATAGAGTATGTGAGGCCGAGCTTCTCGCGCACTTCGTCACGCAGCCTGGAGTTGAGTATCATCGCCGCCACCTGCAGGCCGCGGCGATCCTTCACGGGAGCCCAATTCGCTCCGCGCCAGCCTGCAAGCAGTTCCGCACGCGGCGTGATGGTCTCGACTTCCACCGTGTCCGCGAGGGGGCCGCGGTTCAGATTGAGTTTACGCAGGCTATCGAAGGCCAGGTGCACCGGCGGGCGTTTGGGAAGTGAGCCCAGGTACTTGAGCGCCAGCGACAGCGCGCGGCTCCGCTCAATGTCGCCCACGATGGCGACCTCCATCGGCGCCGACCGCACGGTGCGGCGGAGCCACAATTCGCCGTCCCCCAGGTCGAGCCCTTCCACTTGCTGCCGCGTCAGGGGCTTGAAGCGGGGATCGTCGCCGCTCAGGAGCGCCCGGGCCTTCTCCATGAGCTGCGCCTCGACGTTTGTCCGCCGCGATTCGATCTCCTCGATTGCATGCTGCCTCCAGAACTTGAGCGCCGAAGCTTCGATGCGCGGCTGAGTGAGGAGCAGGTAGGCGAGCCGGAACCCTTCCTCGACGTCGTCGGGAGAGCCGCGGATGCCTATCCCCACGAAGTCCGAGCCGACGTCCGCACTGAGAGAAACGTTCTTGCCGGTCATTAGCTCCCGGATCTCGGTAGAAGACAGCGTATCGGTGGCCGGCTGCCGGAAGGCCAGGGCTGCCGCGTCAGTAAGTCCCCGGCTTCTGCGCGTCTCTAAGATGACCCCGCCCGCGAGGGTCATCTTCACGAGCACCTCGCCTTTCTTGAACTCCATGCTGCGCAGGTGGGCCCGCACGCCGTTGCCCATCGTCACGGACAGGATCTGCAGGTCGGGGTCCTCAGCTTGCTCCACGACCGTGCCCAGCGTGGGCTCCTTCTCGAGAAGGCGTTCCGGACGCTTCGTGGCCACAGGAGCCGCCACCTGCGCGGCCTCGGCTTGCTTTGCGACGGAAAGCACTTCCTGATCCGAAGGCGCCGCCAGGCCGCTCTTCTCGGGCATGGTGATCAACAGCACGCGCGCCTCCGCGTCGAAGTTCTTGCGGAACGCCGCCTCGGCCTCGTCTACACGCAACGTCTCGATAAGCTCCTTGAGGAGATCGAGCCGCTGAGATGCCGACATGGGCTTCCGGCCTTCCGCGACCAGGTCATTCATGTAGCTCAGGAAGTTGCGGGACTCCCTTGTCGGCTCCGTGCGCGCGGCCTGCTCTGCCGAGGCGATGAGGGCCTTCTTGGCATCCGCAAACTCCTGCGCAAGAAAGCCACATTCGCGTGCCTGCTTGAGGGCATTCAGGACCGCTTGGAGCATTGGCGACCACTCGCCCGGCTCACCCGTGGCCGATGCCTCTATATACGTGCAGACATTAAGGAAGGGATGCTTGCTCACCTCGGCCTCCCGGAAGGGCGCCGTTCCCTTCTGGATCATCTCTTCCAGACGGCGGTTGACGATCCACATTCCGATCTCGTCCACCAAGTTCCTGCGGAAATCGCCCACAGTCAGGAGCTGCTCCATGGGCCGCACTGCAACCGCGCTCGAATCCGCGGCGGTAAGCTCAGGATCGGTGACCACGGCGGCGCGAGTCTCGGCGTATGGCTTGATCCCCGGGTCGGCGTTCTTCGGAGGGTTCGGCACGGCCGGCCAGTCCTTGAAAGCCTCATCCACCATCGCTTCGACATTCGCCGGCGCTATGTCCCCCACTACGAGCAGCGTCGTATCGTCCGGGCGGTAACATTTCTTGTAGTAGCTCCCTAAAAGCTCACGCGAGGCGGTCTTGATGACCTCCTCCTTCCCGATGGGCAGGCGCTCGGCCACCCGCGAACCGGGGAGAAGTATGGGGAGGAGCTTCTCCCTGAGCCGTTGCGACACGCCTTTGCGCGCCCGCGCTTCCTCCAGTATCACCTTCCGCTCCTTATCTATCTCTTCCGGCGGCATGGTGAGCCGGAAGGCGAAATCTGCCATGCACAGAAGCCCCTTGCGTATGGTCTCCTCCTTAGTGTCCGGCAGCGTCAGGACATAAGTCGTTTCGTCGAAGCCGGTGAATGCGTTCTGGTCGTTGCCGAACCTGAGCCCGATGGACTCGAAGTACTTCACCAGCGTCCCCGGCGGGAAGTTCGCGCTCCCGTCGAACGCAAGGTGCTCGACGAAGTGTGCCAGCCCGCGCTGGTCGTCGTCTTCGTTGACGGATCCGCTCCCCACGTGCATCCAGATCCCAACCTTGCCCGGCGGCGTCTTGTTCGCGCGCACCCAGCACTTCAGCCCGTTGGACAGCTCGACCATCCTGACAGCGGGATCAACAGGCAAGGGAGCGCTCAGGTCGAGCCCGGCGGCGCGCAACGGGCGAACCTGCAGCGCGGCAAGCAACAGCACCAGCAACGCAGCCCAGGCGGCAAGGCGACGCATTCTCATGATATGGGTCCCCAGGAGAAGCTTTACGCTTGGATCACGGCTCTGCATTGTACTTCCGCTCAGCAGTAGTGTAGAAATCCGCCCCGTCCACAGGAAGCGCCGGCTTGCCAAGGCGCGCTCAGGAGTCTTTGATCGTCTTGGCGTAACGGATCGGCCTGCACAGGATGTACGCGTCCGCCAGCGACGCCCCCATCACCCAGCCGTAAGCGTACATCAAGAGAGGTATGCCGATGACGGCAAGCGCGATGTCGGACCCGCGCGTAAGGCGCACGCCTGCCAGGAACGGCTGCGAAGCCAGCAGGAAGGGCCAGAGCAGGACTACAAGCCCCAGCCAGAGTGCAGGGCGGTGCGGGCCGCAGATTGCGAGACCCACGAGCGCGGCCCCGAAGCCGAAGTATATGAAAGCGCCCGCAAAGGGGGTCACTACGAGCCTGGCCAGGTCGGCGCGCAGCCCGAATGGCACGCCCCGTGCGCGCAACGGCGCCCACGCGTACCTGATCGCCAGTTGCAGCCAGCCGCGCGCCCAGCGGAGGCGCTGGTCCATGAACCGCGTCACGGTCTCGGGCTGACGCGACCAGGTAATGATCTGCGGGTTGAAGGCGACCCTCGTCCCGGCCAGCGCCATCTGGCACGACACGTCAATGTCGTCGAGGATCATAGACTCGTCAATGGCGAATCGTCCCTCGTCGAACAGGTTGCGGACGAAGAAACCCTGGCCGCCGCCAAAGACGCAGATGCCGCCAACCCGCGCGTTCGCCTGCAGCTCGACCCGCTCCAGCCATTCCCGCTCCATAGTGAGAAGGCGCGCGAGAGGAGTGGCGCACGTTTCCACCGTGGCGCAGACGCCCTGCACGGCGGCCGGTGGATCCCCTTGGCCAAAGACCCTGACCAGCTCGTCCAGAGACTCCTGCCCCACGACGTGATCGGCGTCGAGGAAACCCACGACGTCGCTGGGCGGAGCGTGGTCCAGGCCGTACTTGACTGCCGCGCCGCGCCCGGCGGGCGGCGTGGCCTTCTCGATCAGAACGACGCGCGGGTCTTTCTGCGAGCATTCGCGCACGTACGCGATGCTGCCGTCGGTCGAGGCGCCCTCACAGACATAGCAGAACGCTATGCGGCCCTCGTACCGGAGCGCCATCATGGACGGCACGGTCAGCTTCAGGGACGAAAGCTCATTGAGGCACGGCATGAGGAACGCAAAAGACGGCCGGCGGATGGCCTCGGGGGTCGGTTTGGTCTTGAGCAAGCGCGCCACGATCCCGAGGAAGACGTCGCGGACGACCATGCTGAGGCCCATCACGAGCGCCGCCCAGAGCACCGGCGTAAGCAGCACCGGCACAAGCGCCAACAGCGCCATAGCGGCGCCGAGCACGCCCAAGCCGATCAGCACGCATACCAGGCGATCCCTTCCGGATGCCTTGCCTTCGGTGACCACCATGCGTGCCATTGCTTGCGTGTCGTAAGGGAAGTTGCACGCCCGCCGCTCAGGTCGCCCACCGACCCTCTGACGGTGCCTCCATCATAGCCGTTTCGAGCGGCGTTTCAATACCCGGTCCTCTGCTGCCGCACAGGCTCTGTTAACCGTATCTTGTTGAAGGGGGCTGCACGGCGGTCCCCGATGAGTTCACAGGTTGTGCTTGCCAGAGGAGCCTTGTGAATTCGCCGCTGTTGCGGCCGTCATGGTATGATTACGTCAAACGTCGCTGCTCGGCACGGATATCGGGGGGAGAGGGCCTTGAGAATCTACCTGTCGGCGCCGCTTTTCACGCAGGTCCAGCGCCAGTGGAACAGGCGCCTGGCCGCGGGGCTTCAAGAACGCATCGCCGGGGCGGAGGTTATCCTGCCCCAGGACTACAAATTCGGGCAGTCCTACAATAAGCCGAAAGACTTCAAGAGGATATTCAAAGCCTGCGTGGAAGGCGTGAGGCAGGCGGACGTCATGGTGGCGGTGTTGGACGGCGCCGATGTGGACAGCGGCACGGCGATGGAGATGGGCATTGCGTACGAGCGCGGCATACCCATCGTCGGCGTGCGGACCGACTATCGGGAAAGCCAGGATCGCGGCGTCAACCTCGCCATAGCCGGCGCCTGCACGGAGCTGTTGCGCGAGATGTCCTTCGGCGAAGACATGGAGCAATTGCTGAAGGACCTGGCGGGCAAAGTCGTTGCCGCGCTGAAGAAGTCGGACAAGCGAACTCAGCGCAAGGCTTCGCAAGCCTGAGAGGATTTTTGCCATTGACCTTTGCCGAAGAAAAGGAAAGGCGGCTACGTGCCCAGTCGGACTGCCGGCACGCCGTCATCCCGAGTCCGCTGCCGGGCGGACGAGGGATCTCCAGAGGCGGGATTGCTCGGCCCATGGAGGATTCCGCGTGTCGCCCTTGGCGACCCGTCGTCGTCCGCCTCAGGCGGACTCCTCGGAATGACAAGGTCCCGGTCACTCGCCGGCATCATGTACTGACCTTGGCCGAAGAAAAGGAGACATGGCGACGCGCCGGGTCGGCTGGTTTCCTGGTTCCTTCCCGTGTCGGTGGTTTCCATTCTCAACACATAGCTCAATAATGCCAGTCGAGAAGCCCTATGTCCGGAAGGTCTCGTCCGAGGAGGGGAAAGAAGCCTACATTCTGGTTCTGAAGAGCCGGCTGGCGTTCTTTCCGCCCGCAGGAGAGGCTTTAGAGATAACACAAGGGGCTGAGACGCAGAGCGCGAAAGTCCAGTCAGTCCCCTGCACGTGCCGAGGCCCTGAGAAACCGCACGAGCATTACTTCGTCCGGTGGAACGGCCTTAAGCGGGGCGAGCGGGTCGCCATAGAGAAGGTTGCCGGGAGTCCGAGGCGTTACCGTCTGACGGTCAGCAGGTGATGGCGCAGGCTTTGCGCCGGCTGCACCGAAAGCCAGCGCGGGCGGACTATTCAGCTTCGCGCATCAGGGCGAAGTGAGCGCCGGAAAGGCGTACTCCCGGCCGAGACGCTTGCCCGCCTGCGGTGGGGCCGGGCTATCCGCCGTACGGCGGACCGGCGCGCAGAGTAGGAGAGCGAGAGGGCCGGCCGCCGGCGCTATGGCAGCAGGCCGCGCACGTAGAGGCACCACTTCTGCACTTTGCAGACGGAGCACTTGGGCGAACGGGCGGTGCACGTCCGGCGGCCGTGCTCGATCAGGTTCAGGTGACCGCTGTACTTGAGGTCGTCGGGCAGCAGCTCGTCCAGCAACAGGTGCGCCTTCTGCCGGCTGCAGTTCGGCGGGATGAGGCCCAACCGCTTGCTCACGCGCAGGACGTGCGTATCCACGACGAAGACCGGCCGGCCGAAGCCAAAAAGCAGCACCAGCCGGGCCGTTTTGACCCCCACGCCCTTGATGGCCGTAAGCTGGGCCTGGACCTCCTTGCTGTCCAGGCCTCGCAGGTGGTCAAGCGAATAGCCACCCGTCCCCTCGAGCCAGCGCATGATGGACTTTATGGTGGCCGCCTTCTGCTCGGCCAACCCGCCTCCCCTGATGGCGCGGGCGATCTGCGAGGCGCGAGCTGCGGCGAGATTCTCCCAGCCGCCGAACTCCTCCATCAGGGACTCATACGCGCGGCCGCTGTTGATGTCGCTTGTGTTCTGCGACAGGACGCCGCGAATCAAGACAGCAAGGGGATCTTCGGCCCGTCGCCACTCCTTCGGCCCGTAGCGGTCCTCAAGCGCCCGAAGGACAGGCCCTATCTTCTGCTCGGGGCTGAGCGCGTGCGCAGGCTTAACCAAGTGTGCTACGCGCCTCCCGCGCGTTCAGAGCGTTCGCGGCGCACCTTCTCATACAGGTCGTCCCCGTAGGCGTCGTTCACGGCGATAGCCGGGAAGTCCTTAACCGTGAGCCGGCGGACGGCCTCCGGGCCGAGTTCCGGGTAAGCAACCACCTGGACATCCGTGATGCACCGGGCAAGCAGCGCACCCGCCCCGCCAACGGCAGCCAGGTAGAGGGCACGGCACTCCATGATTGCGCGGCGAACCGCCTCCGACCGTGGGCCTTTGCCGATGGTGGCCTTGATGCCGGCCGCGTAGAGGGCCGGCGCGTAGGCGTCCATACGGCCGCTCGTCGTCGGGCCGGCTGCGCCTATCGGCCTGCCGGGCCTTGCAGGCGAAGGCCCCATGTAGTAGATGACCTGGCCCTTCGGATCGAACGGCAGGGGCTCACCGTGCTGGAGCGCGGCTGCCATGCGGCTGTGCGCCGCGTCACGCGCCGAATACATGATGCCGTTCAGGAACACCCGGTCGCCGCAGCGCACGCAAAGCACCTCATCGGTGTTCAGCGGCGTGGTGAGGACGCGGCAGGCACCTTTTTCGGAGGCCATGGGTGCGCTCGCCTCAGGGGAGCTTGGCGAGGACTTCCCGCCGGTATCTGTCGCCAAGCGTGGGGAGGCTGGTCCAGTTGCTGAGGGTGTCGAGCACGGAGCGGACCTTGTTGATGCGCACGGCCGGATCGGGATGAGTCTTGTAGCGCTCCATCTGTGCGCCGGAGGCGGCCGATGCCTGCAGGAACGGCAGCAGCCCGTCCGGGCGATAGCCGGCACGGTACGCGTAGAGGGTCCCCGCTTCGTCGGCCTTCCACTCGTAGTCCTGGTCGTAGCCCTCGACGGTCAGCTTCTCATAGAACTGGTCTATGAACTGCCGGTACTTGCCGATGTCTTTCTCGAGCGTGGCGCCGAAGTCAACGAGGCTCGCGACCACGCGGTCGCGGCTCACGATCTCAATGCCGTGCTTCTGCGCGACGTGGCAGACCTCATGGCCGAGGATGCAGGCCAGCTCGTTCTCGCTCTGGAGGCGCTTCAGCAGGCCGGTGGAGATAAAGATGTAGCCTCCCGGCAGGGCGAGCGCGTTCGGCTCGTCGTTCTGCACCACGGCGAAGGAGTACGGCAGGGAAGGCCGTTCGCTCTGTAACGCCACGAGCTTCCCCACTTCGGCGACGTAGCGCTGCACATTCTCATCCGGGCACGGCTGGCCGAAGCCTGCGAACGCCCGGACGGACAGGCTCTGGCCCATCCCGATCTCCTCGCGCGCGTCTATCTCTGTGGTCATGTTCTTGACGGCGCGCGCGCCAGCGAGCACTTGCTCGCGTTGCTTCTGATCCTGGATGAGCTGCGGATTCTGCTCGATAACGTTGGCAGCCATCTGCACCGTCTTCTGGGCTTCTTCACACCCGACGGCAAGGAACAAAGCGACCAGGAGGCTGGCAACCAACGCAGCGGTCAGAGAGGGCCGATCTGTCATCTTCCTGTCCCTCCCCGATACTCGCCCAGGCCGCCCTCTTTCTGGAACTGATCCAGTTGCTGGGCGCTGATGAAGCGCGCCTGCATGGCTTCCACCGCCTTGACCGCCCAGGGAGGCACCTGGGCCTCGTGCGCGTAGTTCTCAGCCATGGGCGAGAGGCCCCGGAGCGCTCCCCCCGCTTCCTGCTCCGTCAACTGGATGCCCTGCGAGGACAGCTCGCCGCCCAGGGCGACCGACACGTCCTCAGGCTTCTGGTCCGTCAACTTGTTGTAGTAAACCCAGCCGACGTGCTGATCGTAGATAACCCGGTAGTAGTCCCCTTCCCTGCCGGTCACCTTGACGGCCTCGCCCTGCTTGAGCGTGCCGAGCATGGGCGCGCCGAGCGTGCGCAGAGACCGGATGGGGACGGAGGTCCGCGCATACATAGTCTGACCGAGAGCAGTCTCCGCGAGAGCGGGCAGCGCCGTCAGTGCGACCAGGAGCGCGGCAACCGCAACAAGCGAAGTTCCGATCCTCATCGTGCTCACGTCCCGTCCTTTCGCTTGTGATTGGATGTCCATTCCATTATGGGCACCCGACGGCCAAAGTCAAGCGGGACGTTGCACCCACGCGCCGCTGTGGTAAGATGCTCCGCCAGTCATGCCCGTTTCTCAGCGTTCCAGGGCGGAAATTCATGAAGGAGGAAGCCATAGAGCACGATTACGTTCGACTGGGATTGATCGCCGGCCGGGTCGGCTCTGCGGTGAGCCGGTCGTCGGCGTTGGAAGAATACAACACAAGACGGGAGGACGCACGATGGGCGAGACAGCGAGACGGGTTGTATTCCCTCGCAGGGACGCAGTAGACATCGAGAAGTTTGAGGTTCCCGAACTCAGGGACAACGAGGTGCTGATCCAGACGTGCGCCACGCTGATCAGCACGGGGACGGAGCTGGCCTATCTGCAGGGCATCACGAAGCCGATCCAGATGGGCGAGCACAAGTACCCCATCATGCCGGGCTATTCCGCGGCCGGGAGCGTGATTACGACCGGCAAGGGCGTGACCGACTTGAAAAAGGGAGACCGCGTCTGCGTGGGCGGCCGACATGCCACGCGCCTCATCGCGGACCGCCGCGAGGTCGTCCGCATACCGGACGGTGTCTCGTTCGAAGAATCCACGTTCCACACCCTCGGCGCAACTGCCATGAACGGCGTGCGCATCGGCCGCCTTGTCCTGGGTGAGACGGCCGTCATCTTCGGCATGGGCATCGTCGGCCAGCTGGCGCTCCAGATCTCGAGGGTGTGCGGCGCCCAGACGCTCGTGGCAGTTGATCTGAGCGACCGGCGTCTGGAGATGGCAAAGCGCGTCGGTGCTACCGCCACCTCGAAGCCTGCCGAGAAGGACTTGGAGGCGCTTGTCAAGGAACTCACCCGCGGGGAGATGGCGGAAGTCGTAATCGAGGCCACCGGCAACCCCAAGGTCTTCCCCCTGGCCCTCAAATTGGCGGCCCCCCTCGGGCGCATCGTGGCGCTTGGCTCGCCCCGCGGCAACACGCCCGAGCTGGACCTCTACACGGAACTGCACTGCCGGGGCCTGCAACTGTTAGGCGCCCATGCGGCCATGCATCCGACCGCGGCTTCCGCGCACAACAAGTGGACGCGCACGCGCAACCGCGAGCTCTTCCTCGACCTCGTCAGCAAAGGCCAGATCAAAACGGCTCCGATGATCACGCACAGGCTCCCCTTCGCGGAGGCCGTGGACGCGTTCAGCATGCTGGTGGCAGACCGCACGCAGGCCGTCGGCGTGATCCTCGAGTACGACGGCGCGTTGTAGCAGGCATCCGGCAGCGGCCAGCGGTCGCAGTCAGGACGCGGGTGCGGCGTCCCGCGCCAGGAGCCCTTGCTCCAGGAGCGCTACGTCCTCACGCAGCATGTCCGGCTTCCGGCTGGTGTAGATGCCCACGCAAACGGCGTCCGTCGCGCGCAGGTGGCGGGCGACGTAGGCGAAGGCATTGGCAGGCTTGTTCCGTCCCGCGGCCATGACCTTATAGTGGATGGCCGGCTTGGACAGTTGCGCGATCAAGTGGGTCATGGCGCGGCGGTCCTCGTCGCGGTAGCGCTCGTCGGTGCCGGGGCGGTGCTGGGGTTCCTCCTGGCGGGGGATAGGGTTGTAGTAGGAGCACATGTAATAGTCGAGGTCCAGGTGCTCCTCGGCCCAACGCAGCGTGTTCGGGTCGTGACCAGCCAGGCCGACGACGAGGCCGAGGTCCCGCGCGTACTTCACCGTGGGGATGAGCTTCTCGAGCTGCCCCCTGGCCAGCAGGTGGTCAGCGTAGCCGCCATGGATGTGGCAAGCCGGGGCACCGGCATCGGCCATGCGTTTGAGGGCCGGCTCGGGGGGACCGAGCTCGGGGCACGTTTGCCCGCACCACTGGAGCGTTCCGCCCTCGTCCCAGTACTCGAGCAGCAAGCGAAGCATATGGTGGTCGCCGCGGGCGATGATGGTGTTGACGCCCAGGGACTCGGCCTCGCGCAGCGCCGCCTTGATGCGCGCGGAGGTCCAGTAGTGGATCATCTCGCGGTCCTTCTCGGTCCCCTGATGGGAGAAGCCGCTAAAGGGATTGCTGCCTATGATGAACCGCGTGACGTTGCAGTTTCCGATCCTTACTGTCTCCATATCGCCTCTTTTGCCCTTCCTAACCTTGCTCCTGCTGCCGGTCTCGCGCTGCCAGGCTACATGCAGTCCACAACGGCTTGGGCGAACTCAGAGCACTTCACGAGCGTGGCCCCTTCCATCTGACGTTCCAGATCGTAAGTGACTATCTTCTGCGCAATCGCACTTTTCAAGCCCTTGAGGATCAAGTCTGCTGCTTCCTTCCAGCCCATGTATTCAAGCATCATGCGGCCGCTCAGGATGAGGCTGCTGGGATTCACCTTGTCTTGGCCGGCGTACTTCGGCGCGGATCCGTGGGTAGCCTCGAACAGGGCGATGCCGTCCCCGATGTTCGCTCCCGGCGCGATGCCGATGCCGCCTACCTGGGCGGCGAGCGCATCCGAGATGTAATCGCCGTTCAGGTTCGGCGTGACAATGACGCTGTACTCTTCCGGCCTTAAGAGCACCTGCTGGAACATGGCGTCCGCAATGCGGTCTTTGATCAGAATGCGCCCGGGCGGCATTTGGCCGCCGTGCTCTTCGAGGACCTGATGCTCGGTGACGGTCAGCGCGGGGTACTCCGCCGCCGCCAGCTCGTATCCCCATTCCTTGAAAGCCCCCTCGGTGTACTTCATGATGTTGCCCTTGTGCATCAGCGTAATGCTGTGCCGCCGGCGCTCGAGAGCGTATTCCACGGCCATCCGCATCAGGCGCTGTGTCGCGTAGCGGCTGATGGGCTTGATCCCTATTGCAGAGCCCTCACGAATAGTCTGACCGAGCTCGGACCTCAGGAATGCCGCCAGCTTGTCGGCCTCGGGAGAGCCGCTTGCGAACTCGATCCCCGCGTAGACGTCCTCCGTGTTCTCCCGGAAGACTACGACGTCCAGCTTCTCGGGCTGCCTGACAGGGCAGGGCACACCGGGCACCCAGCAGACGGGCCGCACGCACGCGTACAGGTCCAGCACCTGCCGGAGCGTCACGTTTGCGCTGCGAAAGCCCCCGCCCACGGGCGTTGTCAGCGGGCCCTTGATCGCCACGCGGAAGCGGCGGATCGCATCGAAGGTCTCCTGCGGGATCCACTCGTTGAAGAAGGCCAGGGACTGCTCCCCCGCGTAAACCTGCGTCCAGCATATGTGCCTGTCGGTCCCATAGGACTTGTCAACGGCCTTGTCCATGACCCGTCGTGCCGCACGCCAGATGTCCGGACCGACGCCGTCGCCCTCTACGAATGGGATGATGGGGAAGTCCGGCACGCTCAGGCGGCCATCGGCGTAGCGGATCGGCTCTCCTTCCGCCGCGATCAGCAGCTCTTTCGTGGGTCGTCTCGCCATCGGTTCCTCGCTGTGGCGCTTCCTGAGATGCGAATGCAGCCTCGCAGGCGCGCCTATCTGGTTCGTCGCAGGAGATTCAGCCGTCCGCCCGCAAGCACGATCTCCCTCTCCCTGTCGCTCAGGTCGGCCCGCACTGCCAGGTTGAAGCCGAGCGTTTCATCGCGCACGGTGAGCTCGCCCGCGCGCAGGCCGGCGCGAACGTCCCTCACAGTCAGACGATCGCCCTGTCTGATGCGCGCATAGTCCCTGGCATCGGCGAAGACGAGAGGCAAGATGCCGAAGTTAACCAGGTTCGCGCGGTGTATGCGAGCGAAGCTCCGGGCGATGACCGCCTTCAGGCCGAGGTGCATCGGCGCCAGGGCGGCGTGCTCGCGGCTGGAGCCCTGGCCGTAGTTCTCGCCCGCCAGGACGAATCCGCCGCCCGCTTCGCGCGCCCTGCGGGGGAAGTCCGGGTCCACTCGTTCGAACACGTGCCCGCTGAGCGCCGGGATGTTCGACCGCAGCGGCAGCAGCTTGCTCCCGGCCGGCATAATGTGGTCCGTCGTAATGTTATCGCCCAGCTTGAGCAGCACTTCACCTTCCAAAGTCTCGGGCAGCGGCTCACAGTGCGGGATGGGCTTTATGTTCGGGCCTCGGATCACTTCCACGCCTGAGCCATCTTCGGGCGGGTAGACAAAGCCGCTCTCGTCCACCTCGAAGCTTGCAGGCTCCTCAACGGCCGGCGGCGAGCCGAGCGTGCGCGGGTCCGTTATGCAACCGGCCAGTGCCGACGCGACCGCCGTCGGCGGGCTGCATAGATAGCAGTACGCGTCCGGCGTCCCCGTGCGGCCTTCGAAGTTACGGTTGAAGGTGCGGAGCGTCACGCCGCCGCTGGGGGGCGCCTGGCCCATGCCTAAGCACGGGCCGCAGGCGACTTCGAGTATACGCGCGCCCGCGCAGACCATGGACGCAAGGGCGCTTGGCGCGGCGATCATCTCCAGCACCTGCCGTGAGCCCGGCGAGATCACAAGGCTCACGCGCGGATGGACTCTCCGGCCCTTAAGCAGCAACGCCGTCAGCACCAGGTCGTCGAACGACGAGTTCGTGCAGCTCCCTATGCAGACCTGGTCCACGGGCATGCCCGCCACTTCTCGGACAGGCACGACGTTGTCCGGGCTATGCGGCAGAGCAATCAATGGCTCTATTGCCGAAAGGTCCAGCTCCACGACTTCGTCGTACCTTGCACCCGGGTCCGCGGAAAGCTCACGGAAGTCCTTCTCCCTTTGCTGCGCCTTAAGCCACGTGCGAGTGTTCTCGTCAGCGGGGACGATGCTCGTCGTCGCGCCCAATTCGGCGCCCATGTTGGCTATGGTGGCACGCTCGGGGACCGACAGCGACGCCAAGCCGGGCCCGGCGTACTCCAACACCTTGCCGACGCCGCCTCTGACGCTCAGGCGGCGGAGCAGTTCGAGGATGACGTCCTTGGCCGTTGCCCAAGGCTGGAGGCCGCCTCTCAGCTCGGCCCTTACGACCGAGGGCGCCGTCAGGTAGAACGGCAGCCCCGCCATGGCGCAGGCGACGTCTTGTCCGCCGGCCCCGATGGCAATCATGCCCAGGCCGCCGCAGGTCGGCGTGTGGCTGTCGCTGCCCAGCAGCGTCTTGCCGGGGACGCCAAATCTTTCGAGGTGGACCTGATGGCAGATGCCGTTGCCGGCCTTGCTGAAGATGATCCCGTAACGCGCGGCAACCGATTGGAGGTAGCGATGGTCGTCGGCGTTCTCAGGGCCGGTCTGGAGCATGTTGTGGTCCACGTAGCTGACGGACAGCTCCGTACGCGCGCGGTCCACGCCCATGGCCTCAAACTGCAGATAGGCGACCGTACCGGTTGCGTCCTGCGTGAGGGTCTGGTCTATGCGGAGGGCAATCGTCTCGCCCGGCTCGGCCCTCCCTTCCGCAAGGTGAGCCGCGATGATCTTGTAGGTGAGGGTATCGGCCATCAGGATGACGCTCCGAGGAGCAAAAAAAGGGCCAGACGGCGCCCGTTCGGCCCCCACATCTCATGTTACCCCGCCAGAAAGCCATTCTCAAGGATCGGCGAACGGCGGTACCGCAAACAGTTTGGTGTAAAAGCGGTTGCAGCGGTATGGCGCCTTGTGGGGCAGCATTCGTGAGCTCTCGGCGTTCGCCCGGAGGGTTCCATGCGCCCCTCCCAGCCCACGGCATTGAATAGCTTCCGCACCTTGTCCGTCTTCTTATTCAGCTCCCTTATGAATCGCTTGGCGGGTCAGGCCCAGCCTGCGTCCGCTACTCGAGGGCCGTAGATTCGTGCTTGCGGGCCGCCGTCAGATTGGCTGAATGGCGGGCCTCGGCCGCCAGCAGCCACGTGCGATTTCTTGCCAATCTGCCTGTAGAATAGCCAGGCTAAAAGCACGCCCCTGTGGATGGGCCCACTGCGGCCACAGGAGTCAATGCAAGTGAAACTATAAGGAGCATCCCCACGGGAGATTCGAGCATCCAGGCTACCCGGGTCAACGGCTCGTCGGCGCCGCGCCCATCGCCTGCCATTGCGCGGCCAGTGCCCTTGCCATTTCATTGGCCCGCCCGGACTCCCTGGGCGCCAGGTTCGTGGATTCGGCAGGGTCGGCCTCAATGTCATATAGTTCATGCGGCCGACGGACCCGGGCAATGAACTTCCACTTGCCTTGACGCAGGGCCTCGCCGCGTCCG
>Ga0315289_10001162_pt1 | contig 41179 bp, 32 predicted proteins | sample YL17G11_40_MG_FD_203452 | JGI IMG/M metagenome (GOLD analysis project Ga0315289, IMG submission 203452) | Sediment microbial communities from Yellowstone Lake, YNP, Wyoming, USA - YL17G11_40 | ecosystem: Environmental > Aquatic > Freshwater > Lake > Sediment | place: USA: Wyoming | collected... | reverse complement strand
GTGTCATTGCAAGGGGAGAGGAAACTATCGATTGTTCAGGATATATGTCCTGAACATAAAATAGGATGGATATATATCCATCCTATTTTATCCAGCCAGTATAAATATACTGGCTGATCTCAGATGTATGGAATGGTCGTGACCGTTCCCTACAATGTAACATAATTATTATTATATAGAGGGAATAAAAAAGATTTTCTTTGGAGGAAAGTGAATGATACAGGTATCGGGATTAACAAAATATTTTGGTAATTTTAAGGCATTAGATAATGTTTCTTTTACTGTTAATAAAGGAGACATACTTGGGTTTTTAGGTCCAAATGGTGCTGGTAAAACGACCGCGATGCGCTCCATAACAGGATTTTATCCCATATCTGAAGGTAAAATTACTATTGGTGATATAGATGTGGCGGAAAATCCGATTGAATCGAAAAAGAAAATTGGATATTTGCCCGAGGGGAATCCACTTTATCAGGATATGTATGTAAAACAATTTTTAAATTTTGTCGCAAATATTAAGGGTGTATCAACGAAAAATAAAAGGGATGAAATCAGTAGGTGTATTAAAGATTGTGGATTGGAAGGTAAGGAGAATAGTTTTATTAAGCATCTCTCGAAAGGATTTAAACAAAGAGTAGGATTAGCCCAGGCATTAATTGGCGATCCTGAGGTGTTAGTTCTTGATGAACCGACTTTGGGATTAGACCCTGCTCAGGTTATTGAGATAAGAAATTTAATTAAAGAGATGGCTGGTAAAAAAACGGTTATATTAAGCACGCATATTTTACCTGAAGTGAGCCTGGTATGTTCGAGAGTTGTTGTGATTTATCAGGGGAAAATTGTGGCAGAAGGAACTCCCGAAGATTTGTCTCCCGAAAAAGCTGATAAAAAACAATTAAACGTTAAGGTTAGGGGAAATAAAGAAGAAGTTGTAAATAAATTGTCAAATTTAGTTGGGGTAGAGAAAGTAACAGTAGAATCAGAAGATATAAAAGATAACCTATTAAACTTGAAACTTATAACCGCAAAAGATGAGGACATATTGAATTGTGTGGTTAATGAGATAATAAGAAATGGATGGACGCTCCTTACAATTTCACCTCAAAGTGTTTCATTAGAGGATGTGTTTGTAAAATTAATCACGACGGAAAAAGGAGTGGAATAGAAGATGAGAAGGTTTCTATCAATATTCAAGAAAGAGATTCAGAATTATTTTCAGACTCCAAGTGTATACGTAATGATGGCGATTTTCTTTGTGCTAACAGGATATTTTTATTTCAGCACAATGCTTTATTTTAGCGAATTGTCAGGTTATGCATATCAAGACATCCGATACGGGCAGACTCCTGAATTGAATATTAATCAGATGATATTGGGGAATATTTTTGGCAATGCAGCTGTGATAATGCTGTTTGTCTTTCCAATGTTGACGATGAGACTTTTTGCTGAAGAGAAGAAATCAGGAACGATGGAGCTTCTTTATACGTATCCGATAAAGGATTGGGAGATTATTATTGGGAAATTCGCTTCAGCTTTATTTGTCGTTATTTTAATATTAATCATTTCATTTTTCTCAATTTTGATTACAGATTATTTATATTTCACATCTCAACCCGAATACACTCCGAACATTTTTACTTATCTTTTCAAGCACTTCCCATCCGTAGTTGAACCTGGTGTTATTTTATCAGGATATTTAGGATTAATTCTTATTGCATCAGCATACATTTCCATCGGGATGTTTGCCTCATCAATTACTGAAAATCAGATTATTGCGGCGGTATTAACTTTTGGTGGTTTGTTATTATTTTATGTAATTGGATTTTTGGGTGAACTGCAAGGTGGGACATTAGAAAAGTTTTTAAAAGAGGTATCTTTTGCCAATCATTTTCAGGATTTTAGTAATGGAATTATTGATGTAAAGAATATTGTCTACTTTTTAATATTTTCAACTTTCTTTCAGTTTATTACTGCCAGAACATTAGAATCTAAAAGATGGAGAGGTTAGTTATGAAATCATTCCTGAGGATAATTGAGTTTATAATTTTAATAATCATTATCGGTTTGTTGTTATTTGTGTCAAAGGTTGAATACAAGGGCGCTATTATCATCTCAATCTTTTTAGCTGTTCTTATCAAATCATTAATGTCATTGCCAAAGAAATCGACGAGATACGGATTTAATACTGTTATATTTATCCTTATATTTTTCGTGATACTTGCCATTGTTTATAAATTGGTTGCGAATCATAATTACAGGGTGGATTTGACGGCAAACAAGGTTTTTTCATTATCACCTCAAACGATGAGTGTTCTGAAGAATCTCAATAAAAAAGTAAATATTGCTTCATTTGCTGAAAATAAAAATAGTTATGAGCAAATTCGCTCACAATATGTTTATTTTTCGAAGAATCTTAATTGGGAAATTTATGACCCATATCGAGAAAATATCAAGGCTAAAAGGTTTGGTGAAAATGTATCACCAGGCGATTCTTATATTTATATCGAGGACGAAAATCATAATATTATTAAGAAAGAAAAGATTGAAGGGACTGATGAAGAAAGCATCGTTAACGCTCTAATAAAGATTACAAGGGACGTTCAGAAGAAAGTTTATTTTCTTACCGGTCACGGAGAACATAGTATTAATGAAAACTATTCGATGTTTAAAAAGTTGATAGAAGACGAAGCTTATAAAGTTGAAGAACTTACTTTGTCGAGAGTTTCTGAAATTCCATCTGATTGTGAAGTGTTGATTATATCGGGACCTAAAGTTGATCTGTTCAATACTGAATATGAGGCGATTGAGAAATATCTTGAGGGGAGAGGAAGGCTTTTCATATTGATAGATACCTATCTTGAAAACAAAATGAATGCAGAGAATATAACCAAGTTCCTGAAGAAATATGGCGTTGAAGTTGGAGATGATATTGTCGTTGATAGTAATATAATAGCGGCATTTGGGGGAGGGAATGAATTAACTCCATCGATTATGAATTATACCGAACATCCGATAACAAAGGGTTTTAGTAATGTATTATTTATGTTGCTGGGTTGCAGGACGGTTTCTAAATCCATTCCTGTTCCTGAAGGAGTAACGGTTACGGAATTGATGAAAACTTATCCATCAAGCTGGGCAGAAAAAAATTTTGATACGTTGGTGAAAGAAGGGAAAATGGTTCAAGATGAAAATGAAATGAAGGGACCCCTGTCTGTTGCTGTTGCAGTAGAGAAATCTTCTCAACAGGATAAGAAGCAAATGCGGATGATTGTAATAGGTGATTCAAATTTTGCTGAAGATAAATATCTCAAGGAAGGTGTATTGCAAGTCATCGGAAAAAATTTGCTGATGAATTCGATTAATTGGCTTGCAGGTGAAGAAACTTTGATTTCTATCAGACCAAATAAAGCAAATTTTACACCATTGACGTTGTCGGCATCAGATGTGGGGAAAATTTTTATAGTATTCGTCATACTAATTCCTTTAATAATTCTACTTGGAAGCACATTCCCACTCATAAAAAGATATACTTTTGGGAAAGTGCTTACTACATTGATTGTGATAATCAGGTGGGTTGTTTTGTTTGAAGTAATACGATTTATATTTCAGAAGCAGATTTTGTTTGTTCTGGACAAGGTTGTTAAATACCTCATTACATAAAAACTACAAATAGTCCACGGATTCACACGGATTTATGCGGATTTGCACAGATTATTGTTTTATAAATTAAAATTCAATTCTATATCCGCGTTAATCTGTTTTCATCCGTGCTAATCTGTGTTCTATTAAAAGTATTTTTTAGGAGCAATAGGATGAAACTGAAGAAGACATTATTATTTCTTCTAATTCTACTCATTCTTGTTGGGATTTTATATTATGACAAATTAAAAATTAGTGAGAAGACTAAAAAGGTTGAATTGGAAAAAAGAATAATCCCTATTCCACAAGAGGATATAAACAGAATCGTAATCAAAAACAATGAGATGCAGGCTGAGCTTAAGAAAGAGAATAATGATTGGAAATTGATTAAGCCCATTTCAACCAAAGCTGATAACGAAACCGTTTCGTCTATATTATCCACAATTATGAATGGCACAAGGGAAAAAACTCTGGACAATGTGTCAGAAAAATTAAGTGAATTCGGCGTTAGCGACAATTCGAATTATATTGAGTTTGGTTCTGATAAAACAGATTTACCGATGAAATTGATGTTTGGAAATCAAACCCCTGTTCCGTTTGAAGTTTATGGGAGACTTAATAATGAGAAAAGTGTGTTTGTTGTGGATGAATCAATTAAAAATTTAGCCAATAAAAACCTTTATGATTTGCGGGATAAAACAATTATAGCCATTGTTCCTGAAGATGTGAAGACAATGACATTAATTAGTTCTGCAGGAGAGATTGTTTGTGAGCAGGAAGAAAAAGATAAGGTTTGGAAAATAACTAAGCCTGCTGAATATCAAGGTGATGGAACAAAAATTGAGGATATAATTAGAAAAATTAATTCATCAAAGATAAAAAAATTTGTTGATTCAGAAGAAGAGTCAAAAGAATCGACGGAGGCAAAATCGAAGGAAAAGGAAATTGATTTGAGCAAATACGGTCTGGATAAGCCATTGGCAACTGTTGAGTTAGTCAAAAATGATAGTTCACAACATAAATTACTACTCGGAAATATTGATGAGAAGACAAAAAATTATTATGCAAAGACTGGAGCTTCAAACCAAATATTTGAAGTTGAGGAGAGTCTTGTTACTGAATTAAGTGCAAGCTTAACAAAACTCAGAGATAAGACATTGTTTGATTTCAACGTTGAAAATGTTGATAGGCTTGTCATTAAATCTGCGAAAGGTTTGATTGATGCCACAAAGAATGAAGATAAATGGTTATTGACAAGTTTAGAAAATAAAGAAGCACGGGATTATAAAATTAGTGATATTATCAGTGAGATAAAAGGTTTGAAGGTTGAAGAGTTTACGAACAAGAAATTGAATGAAATTGAAAATTCAGGACTTGATTCACCATCAATTACTATTCAGGTTTTTATAAGTGCTTCTGGAGATGAAAAAACTAAAGAGAAAAAAGTAAGTTCTACAACTTTGAAAATTGGTAATGTTTCAACCGATTCGAGTAAGGTTTATGCGAAATACGATAAGATTGATGAGGTTGTATTATTAGATAAAGGAGTTTTGGATAAGTTTAGTAAGAGTTCAGAGGATGTTCTGGATAAACGAATTTTAAAATTTGAGCCAACCAAAGTCCAGAGGTTAGATATAGCTTTTAAGGATAAACAGATAAAGTTGCAAAAAGAAGATTCAAAATGGATAATCACATCAGAAAATAATAAGAGAGCGGAAACCACAAAAGTTATGGATGTTTTGTGGAAATTAAAGGATTTTGAGTATATGGCAGGGTATGATAAAGAGTTAACAGATAAATTTGAAGATTACTGCAAGGTCTCTGTATTGGATTCAGACGGAAAAGATGCATTAGAGTTGAACTTAAAAGTCAATAAAGATAATTCCAATGAAATTCTTGCGTTAGTTGCAGATAAGAAATATCGTGTTGCTCCGAGCATAAAAAGTGATATACCACAAAATGTTGATTTTTTCTTTTCTGATTGATATTTGTAGGGGCGTGATTTATCACGCTCGACTATTCGGGTTTGATAAATCACCCCCCACCAATTCAATTTTATTTCTATACGGAATTAATCTACCTCTTTTGTTCAATTATAATATATTTATCCCATAAATCCTTTATACATAATACAATGAATATCATTATTGTCGGGATGAGATGAAAAAGTAATCTATCCGCTGATGTATCAAATTGCCATTCTAAGGGATTATCCGATGCTAATAATACAATTAAGTACACACTTGCCCAACATATCAATCCTATTAATAGGATAACATTAGGTACTTTGTATATTTTTTTGATGTTAAAAATTCCGCATAAGAGAAATAAAATCCAGATTCCCATAAATTCACCTGAAGATTGTATCATATTCCAGTAAAATCCTAAAATCCTTTTAATATTAGAGAATCTGCTTATCAGTACTGGGATTTTTAAATTGAGTCTAACACTTTCGATAGTAATACCTAAAGCTTTTCTATAAAGTAACCAAGAAATGGTAAAAGATAAATAACAGACCAGAAGAATAATTAATAAAATTAACTTTCTTTTCCAGTTAAGCGAGGAAACCAACAGAATTATAGTGAATAATCCTAACCAGATGAAAGAAATAGGTATTCCTTCATTTTTAGTCCATGCTAAACATCCCATTATCAAACTAAAAAAAACGAAATGGGTGTTTTTTCTTTCCTTAAGCCATAAAAGTCCAAAAGCTATTCCTATTACAGTAGTAAAAGCTAATGGCATATCCATATAACCACCGTGAGTTGTTGAAGTAAAATAATCAAGTGTTACTGGTAAGGAAGCGATCATTATAGATGTTAAAATGGATAAATTTAATCCAATTAGCGGAGTTAACGTGCTTATAAGCAAAATCAGAATAGAGGAATAAATAATTGGGAAAATAATACTGACCACTCGTTCGTTGTTAGTACCAATAAAGTAGTAAAGATAAGCTTCGATAAGGGGATAGAGGTTTGGATAATTCGGATGTCCTGCACTTCCATAGGTATTATTTTTTAGGGATTCTATGTGGCCATCTTTATAGAAAGCTTGAGCTTTTATGAAATATATCCCATAAGCATCCCATCCAATAGGAGCTGTTGTTAGGACTACTATAAAGGCATGAAGGATAAAAATACATAAAACTAATAATAGGATAATTGTGATGAAAGATATGGAGTTAGAGGAATTTGTCTTTAAAGAGCTTGCTTGTGGTTTTTTTTCATTTGCTTTATATCTTGATATAGAAACTATTTGAAAAATGAATGCTGTAATGAATATCGGAATCCAGATAATTAGTAAATTTTGAGGATAGAACTTAATTTTTAACCAGGAATAAAGCATCATTTGAATGGATAGAAATCCACATCCAATGAGAAAGGGGAGGGTAAAGAGTTCGATGCAATTTATCTTATTGAAGCCCGAGATTAGTCGAATAATCGAATATCCAATAAGATATATTGTAATAATCCCAATGATACACTTAATATAAAGCAATAAAGTCCACCATTATATATTTTATCTAATCTTTTTAATTCCTGATTGTGTGTTAAAATAAAAGTCCAGTTTTATATCTCTACTAATTCCCGGATTCATATATGGAATTAGGTAATCGTAACTTTTCTGTTGGATTAAACTATTTAGCGCATTATTGTCAGTAATATTTATCCATTTTCTTGGGAATAAATAGTAATCGAAGAATAGATTGAAATAATAGTTGTCACAGGCAATAATCACTTTTGCATCTTCAGGTATATGTTTATTGCAGAATTTGCTAAACTCATAAATGTTTATAGGGCAATCATACTCGCGCATTTTTTCAGTATTTAAGAATCCTGAAGTCTTGATAGTTATTCGTGTTTTGTCGAGGTTTTCGTAAAAAGTTTTTATAACTCCAAGAAAATGGAATGAGATGAGAATTATTATCATCTCTATGACAATTTTGTTTATAATTAGTTTTTTACGGTTGACTATGAACATATAAATGGAACGTGAAATGAGATAAAATAAGATTGTGGTTATTACAAAAATGAGAGAAATATTCTCGAAGTCTTTAAATCGATAAAGGTATATATTTGTAGATTTTGCTTCTTTAAGGATAGCTTTATCCAGTTGTATGATTCCTGTTTCTTTTCCTCCGTTTAAAATAGATTTTGTGGTTATTAAATAATTGGCAAAATTACTAAAGGGTGGAGACTGTATTAGAAGCTCAAAATTTTTCCAATTTTTTGCTCTCTTAATTGTCTTAAAGCTCCTTGCCTGTCCCTGATCCGTAGAATTATTTTTAAACCCTACTTCTAATTTTGTTTGTAGGTCAGGATTTTGCTCATTTTTAATCCAAATACTTGCATAATAATACTTTCGAGGTTTCACAGGTATGTTGAATCGAACAACTGTAGCATGAAATTCGGGAAATTTATTGCCCATCAAAAGAGTTGAGTTCCCTTTGTTAAAAGGTAATTTCCCCGCCCAATAGGCTGTCCCTGGATTTTTTATTACAGACCACTCTATAGGTCTTGTTTTGTCTACTTTATCGAAATCCCCATCTTTAATTAGATTTTCTTCATCAGGTTCAAAAAAGGAATTAGCGAGAGACTTGAGAAAAATAATGATAATTATGAATGATATGATAAATCCCCATTTGGATAAAAAGATTTTTATATTTTCAATATATCTTTTACTCTTGAGCATCTGAATGGTTTTATTAGTCGTTACTATAGACAAACTGTATTAGGATTACTGAGTTGAGTCAAGTTTAAATTTTTGCTTAATTAATAAAATAATTAAGTAGATAGAAGTAAATGATAATAGATATTTCCTATTAAAGAATTGTCTAAGCGAGATAAATAGGAATGGTTTGTTCTATAAAAATTAGGGTAAAGTGGAATTAAAGTTCTTTTTTCATTATAGCGAACCTTCGTGTAATATTCATTCCGAGACGTGCGTAGACGCCCTTTGCGGCTTGTTCTCCTGTCCATACAACCCAGGCGGAATGACATCCTTTCAATCTCATCTGGTAAAGTGTTTTTGCAAGGAGAACTGACCCAACTCCCAGCCCTTGAAATTCGTCTATTACTCCGAAAGGTCCAAAATGCTCTCCTTCATACTGACAATAGCCGATGATTTTACTATCTTTTAATGCAAGAAAGATAGAGTCTTTTTCGAAGTTGCCATAGGTTAACGCAATGAGGTTTCTACGGGCATCTTCTAACCACGGTTTGGGCATCTTGTCGTCCATAAATTCCAGATAATCATACAAGTCGCTTCTTTGATATTGCCTTATAATTACTTCTTGTTTCTTTAATTCTTTTTCTTTTCCAAGAACTTTTTCTGGGATTTCAAATTTTGTAATAATTCCATCCATTGATATGGCTTCATAGTATTCTTCAAAACCGAATTTCTGAAAGAGTTTGACTCCATCCGGGTATCTTTCTTTATCTATACCTGGAACAAAATAATTTATTGGATAAGGAGCTATAGTAATTAATTTTCTATTTCGTTTCTTAAAAAATTCAATAGCTTCTGTAAGAAGCTTGGAGCCAATACCTTGTCCTTTGTAATCTGGATGAACAGCCATAACGGTAATGAATCCACGTGTTGTATCGATTGGTTCGGTGCCTATAGGTCTTCTATAGACGATACAAAATATAAATCCAACTATTTCCTTATCTTTCTCGGCGATAATAAAACCTTCTTTTTCTCTGTTACCGTCAAGTATAATTTTTCGCTCAAAAAGATTATGGGTAATTCCATCTAATGGTAGAGCTTTGTTCCACAGATCAATTATTTCATTTGTATCTTTTCCTTCGAAATATCTTATTTTTACCATATCTGTCTCCTGTAAAGGGTATTTAGTTTCTTATAATAAATGTAGGGGCGTATTGCTATACGCCCCCGATTATAGTTGTAGTGCGAGATTTATCTCGCACAAGCTTGCGACATAATAAATTTTTACAAATTTCTGTCCATAAATCAAACTGTTGGGACGAGGTTTCCTCGCCCGCATAAAGTCATGCTGAACTTGTTTCAGCATCTAATGAGATTCCGAAACAAGTTCGGAATGACATTGCCCTTGCATGAGAATTTGTGGACAATATTTTTTGACAATTTATAATGTCGCACTACATCTTATGTAAATAGAAGTGAGTGCTTTGTCTTCATTGAGATAAAGATTTCGTTAAAGACGATTGCCAACGCACCCATAAGAACAGAATCTTTTCCAAATTCGGAATATAAAATTTTAACATCAGAGTGAGTAGATGCGTGATTTTTATTAAATGATTCAATCAATTCATTGTGAAAATTTTTGTCGATTGTGTAGACACAACCTCCAATTATTACAGCACCAGGGTCAAATAAATCGACCGCATTAGCGATGATTCTCCCCACTTCTTTTGCAATGAGATTTTGAATCCGGACAGCGATTTCATTGTTTTTCTTTGCGAGGTCAAGCAATTTAGAAAATGTGATTGAACCCTCAACTTCTTTATAAAAAGAATTAAAAGGTTTTTTCTTTAAGAGATTTTCAAGCATAAAATTAATAGATTGATGTATTTCACCTGCTTGCCAGTTGATACCGTGAAAAATCTCGTTGTCGATAACGATTCCACAGCCGATTCCAATTAGATTATATTTATATTTCTCGTCTAAGGATTCATGAACAAGAATATAAATAAGCGTATCAGAATTTAATTGCTGATTAAAGTAAAGCTCACCAAGAGCGGCTGCATTAGCATCATTTTCAATATAAATGGGAATGTTGAATTCTTCGAAAAGGGGTTTAGCTATCGGTATGTTTTTCCATTTGAAATATTCGTTATAAATTATTATTCCTTCATCTGAATTGATAATACCTGGCGCTGATATACCAATACCAAGTATTTTATCCTTTTTATCTTTATGTTTTGAGAGAACCTTAGAAATAGCTTTTTTAAGGTCGGACAATGGATCAGATTTATCAATAAGGGGAAAAGAATATTTATTTATGATCGAGCCCTCTAAATCGGATATTATTGCTAATATTTTTGTTAAATTGATTTCTATCCCTATGATAAAGCTGTTAGAACCATTAATCTGTAATAGGATGGGTTTTCTTCCGCCGACTGATGTGGATTCTCCTTGTGAAACTTCTTTGACGAGTCCTTTTTCCAGAAAATCATTTAAGATGTAGGTAACGGTAGCAGGGCTCATATTTGTGAGCTTTGCAATTTCAGCTCTTGATATAAAGGAATGATTTTTAATAATTCCTAAGACGAGTGAACGATTGAGCTTTGCTGAACTTTTTGTATTGAACTTATGCAGGTATTTTAGAGATTTTTTACCCATATAATTGTTGTTGATAATCAATTTAATCCTGAAATAGTGTCTTATTCATAAGATTAATTCAATAAAAAAATTAATATTTTCTAATCAGATTAAGTGGAAAAGACCTGTTAATCATAAACAGGTCTTTTCCCTTGCACCAAAATTCCCTTGCCATTATGGGAGTGCAATCGAGTAATCAATTCGGATTCTGCATATCAGACGATTTTTGTGTTCTTATAATGTCACCCCAGGACATAGTTCCATTTGTTGAATCATAAATCGTGGGGGGATCCACACAGGCAAACCGATTGAATCTACGACCGTCAGTATCTAATGGCATATCTGCTGTATTATCAGGTCCAGAAGATGATAATTTCCATGCCCCACATCTCTCTTTGCCAGGGTCCCACCAGCCAGGAGCACTACTTTTGTACTTGTTAATTCTATAATCGTAATTGATGTATCTAAATCTTCTCAAATCAACATCGGCGGGCGCTGTTTTATCTCTGAAGGGATCTATCAATTTATTATTTGTAATGAAAGCCGTGGGTGTAGTGATAGCTGAAGGAACATAAAAAACATAAGCTCCATCAGGTGGACCATCTGGATATGGTGGTTCTTCATCCCAGGGGAGTTTGTTCCAATCAACAGCATAAGATTCCAAAGCTGTTGCCAAACTTCTGATATCTGCCTTTGCTCTTGAGACTTTTGCACGGGTCTGTGCCTCAAGAAAGTTTGGCACCGCAATGGCAGCAAGGATAGCAATTATGGCTACAACGATTAAGAGTTCAATAAGTGTAAAGGCTTGTGTTTTTTTCATAGCAACACCTCACTTTTTATTACAGTTTTTAATATAGTTCCCACTATGATATGAAGTATGTTATAGATGGTATAGGAGGGGAATTATGAACATTCGTAAACTTAATTTAATAATATGAAAAATAGGTTATTAATCTTGTTGATTCATTTAATCAACGAACATTTTGAAAAATACATCATCATAAAGATTTGTTACTGATAATTATTGATAGATTTCCCAACTGGAAGCTTTTGTCGCTGGTGGATTAATACGGACATTGTCAAATGCAAATTTTGATACGCCGGCAGTTGCACCTGAGTAGCCAGAAAGAGAATTACTTGTTCCGATAAAAAATCTGTAATGATCTCCTGTTCTAAACGGGGGTAAATTAATAATACGTGTTGAAACTGTTGTGAAGGTATCAAGTGTTCCATCGGTATCAGGTGTAACTGGAACATAATTGGGACTTGATGGATTGGCAACATCAATTGCTGAATCAGTGATTATATCCCATGTTGTGCCACCCCCTTCATAGAAGGCAATAACAAGGCTTGTCCAGTTACTATCTATACAGATGTCCACATAAGCGATAACTTCTTGACCAGTTACAGCGTCTGAAATTGTTTGAGTTTCAGAACATGCTACAGCGCCTGCCAAGAATGAACCACTTCCGCTACCAGTATCTTCATCAAAAGGAGAATTAATTAATGCTTGATATGAAATGGTTCCTTGAAAAGCCCCATTATCTCTACCTTGACTACTGGTTCCATCCCAACCCAAGAGTGTATTAACGCTTCCGTTCTCGATAGATTGTGAAAAAAGAAGAGACGAGAGTAAAAAGATGACTACTAAAATAAGTGTTTTTTGAAACATAATTGATACCCTCCTTTTAGTTATTTTAATTTATTCAATGAATGAATTAACTAAATAAATAATCCTATGTCAAGTGTTTTTTTTAGGTGCTAATATTTTTCTTTATAACATTAATCCCGGCACGGATTTTTGCTAATAGGTCGGAGAGTGATTTGATTGATAGAAGTTCTTTTAGAATATATTTTGGTCTCAAGTAAAATGAATTCATAGCATATTTTTGATATTTAACAAGTTGTTCGGGTGTCATTGTTTCTGTTCTAATGACGGCAGAGCCTTCCTCTTCGTAATCATCCCAGTTATTTGAAATGAGAAGATTATTGTTTTTTGCATAATCATAGAGTTCAGTTCCAGGGAAGGGAGTTGCAATATGAAAATTGACATAATCAGTATTAATCTTTTTTGCAAATCTGATTGTTTTTTTAATGGTTTCTTCAGTCTCGCCAGGCAATCCAATTATGAAATATGCAAGGGATAAGATACCTGCCTGACGAGTTAATTCCATTGCTTTAATTGAATCTTCAAGTCTAATGTTCTTTTTTGCTTTATCAAGAATGGATTGGTCACCAGATTCTACACCATAAGAAATTAATTCACAGCCAGCTTTTTTCATTAAGTCTAACATTTCCTTATCAACAGTATCAACACGGGAATTACAAATCCATCTGAAAGATAACTTTTCTTTAAGTATTTCATTTAATAGTGCTATTGTCCAATCTCTTTTAAGAGTTAATGCATCTGTCATAAAAACGATGTTTCTGATATTGAGTTTATAAATGACATCTTTTATTTCCGCAACAATGTTAGAAGGCGTTCTAAAGCGTGGTTTTACTCCCCATACCTTTCCCGCTCTACAGAAAGTGCATTTGAAAGGGCAACCACGACTTGGTATTATCGTCACAAATGGTTTTCTATCGAAAAATGGCATAGTATATTTAGCATTAGGGAGAAGTTCCCTTACAGGAAAAGGAAATGAGTCAAGGTCAGGATAAATTTCTCTTGGTGGAGTTATGATAACCTCATTATTTAACTTTATAGCTAATCCATTTATTAGTTTCAATTTATCAATTAAAGAATCAGGGAAATGCTGAGATTTTGAAGAATCATTTTTTCCGAACGGATAATTATTTAATACAGCAAGCAACTCTTTCAATGTCGATTCTGCTTCACCGATTAATATAAAATCTGCTTCACTTTGCCTTAATGACTCTTCAGGCAAAACAGTTGTATGAGTTCCGGTAAGTCCGATAAGGGAATAGGTCATCTTCTTAATTTCCGAGATTATTTTTATATCATTATTAAATGTCGGGGTTGAAGAATGAACGATGATTAAATCGAATTTCTCTTTCTGGATTAGCGCAATTAAATTGTTCAATGAGATTTGCGTTGCCATTGCATCGATGATTTTTGCTTTATGACCTGATTGAATTGTGATAGCAGCAAGGTAGGCAAGACCTGTCTGGGGCCATAATTCACCGGCGACACTTTTTCTTCCGCATCTTCCAATTTCTTTCATAAAAATTTCATTTTTTAAAGAGGGCGGATTTAAAAACAAGACATTCATTTATTTCGACCTCTTTGTAATCATATCAGCAAGAAGTCCAATCACTATTACTTGTATTGAGGCAATAGCAAGAACTGCAACCGTTCCGTCCATTATTCTATCAAGATATTTTGAACTGTAAATTAGAACTCCGATAGATGCTAATGCAAGTATAAGGCTCAATGGGAGGCATATTTTGAGAGGATTGAAATACATTATTGTTCTGAGGATAGTGAAAATAAAATTTTTTGTATCTCTAAGCGGTTTAATTTTGGATTTACCTATTCTTTTATGATAATCAATCGGAATATACTCAACATCGAGTCCATCACAAAGATAAGCAAGTGTAACCGTCATTGTTAAAGAATAACCATTCGGGATGAGATGTATGTACTGCTCAATACTTTTTCTGGTAAAGGCACGTAAGCCGGAGTTTAAATCGGGTATTTTGTATTCGGAAAGATAGTTGGCTAATTTTAAAAAGATGAATTTTGCAGGTTTTCTAAGAAAGGGAATTTTGACATCTTTTCCTGTTCTGGCACCGACTATCATATCGAAATCATCGAGTTTTTCTAATAATTTGGGTATTGCACCTGGAGGATAAGTTCCATCAGCATCAATAATAACAATTAACTCGCCATCGGTATGTCTAATCGCTTTTTTAATAGCGGCACCATATCCCTTATTGACTTTATTTCGGATGACATTGTGACAAAGGTCTTTAATCTTATTATAGGAATTATCGGTTGAGCCATCATCGACCACCGTTATCTTGAATTTGAAATTAGAATTATTGAAGGTGTTTTTGATTTCTTTTATTACATTAGGCGCAGACTCTTCTTCATTATAAATTGGGATTATGATGTCCACAGTTTTCATTTATGATTACCGTTAGAGTATTCTAATTTTATGAATAATAACAAAAGCTGACAAATATTAATTATCAGAACTTAGCTTTAAATAAAAGTTTAAAAAACCTTGAAGTGTCAATAAATTTGTTTATGTAATGAAAAAACTGAGAAGAGTTTATGTCTTAGTTTTGTAAACCATTTCATAAAATAAGTGAGGTCAGCTGGGGATTAGCTGACCTCTTAGAGGAGAGAGAAAAGCTTAATAAAATAAGACTATTAAGCAAAACTTTTTTATCAATATTTGTACGAGATAATATGTAATGTAGGTTACAATTATAAATTTTCTTAATTTTCACTTTATAGGAAAGTCCCATAGTTTTTTAATTAATGCCATAAATTAAGACTTCTGAAATGCTATCAGCTATAGGCGATCACTCCGTCATTTAATGCAGGTGAGGAAACCTCGCTATTATATGTAATAATATTTAAGAGCTCTCAAATTGTTTAATACAGATTGACAAATAAATGAATTTATTTTAGGAGGATTAAAGTAATAATTTTAAAAATAAATTTAAGGTACTTAGTTCAAATAGGATTAAGAAGAGGAGATGATTGTTTATGGAAACAGGGGAAAAGTATAAATGTAAAAAGTGTAATTCCGAAATAGAAGTAACAAAAGGTGGTAAAGGCACACCGGTCTGCTGTGGAAAGGAAATGCAAAAGCTTCCTAAAACGGACGATAATCCAATTAAGATAAAAATGAGCAAGGACTTTGAGGAATTAAGAAAAAATCTATTGGATATGGTCGAATTTGGAAAGGATGCTTTTTTTAAAAAGACAGTTTTAATAGGTGATTCATCAGAAGTGGAACTTATCTGTCTTAAAAATGTGCAAGTTACACCTGAACATACACATAAAGATTTAGAGCATATTTTATTAGTATTGGATGGGCAAGGACGGATTAGATATGCGGATGAGAAATATGACATAAAGATGGGAGATGTAATTTTAATACCTGCAGGAGAAAAACATAATTTAATCAGTTTAGAAGATTCTCAATTGATTGTGGCTTCTATTAATTTTTTAAAACAGAATTCAATTTGATCAGATTATAGTCTTAAATATGTTGGTTTAATGATTGAGATTGCCGAAATATTAACTAAGGACAAGATTGCTTCGTCGATTATCGTCTCCTCGCAATGTCAGGTGTTTTTGTAGGGGCGTGATTTATCACGCCCGATTATTTGGATTTGATAAATCAAATCCCCACAATCTGACATACGATGACACTTATAGGCTTTTCAGGAGCGTTTACAAGCCTGACTCAGATGTCATTCTGAGCAAAGCGAAGAATCTCGTATTTTGTTTCATTTTTTAGAGGTCTTAATTTAGTAATTATTTTATGTCTTTATTGCTATTCCTCGTTATGATTGTGATGATGGGCATCTTTAGACCCTGTTTTATTCGATTCGTAATGTTTTGTTGGGTCGAGGATATTATCTAATTGTTTTTCAAGGTCTTCTTTTTCAGATTCGGTTAATACTTTTTGCTCAGTAAGGTGTTTCTTTGCCTTGTTTAATTCCCAACCGATTTTAGGTTCCTGAGGATATTTTTTATAGAGGATCTCCCACACATTGACAGCATTTTCAAAATCTCCGATCAATTCGTAAGAGAAAGCGAGATACCGATGAACCTCTTGGAAGTCCTCATCATCTTTTATTTCACAACCTGCTGCTTTTCTAAAATATTTATTAGCGTTCATAATGTCTCTCTTTTGCGTAAATAAGATTCTTCCTTTCATAAAATAGAGTTGGTAATTATCCGGATTATTATAGATACCTTCGTTGATGTATCTCAAAGCAATATCAGCTTTATTCATATAGAATGAGAGCCAATAGGAGCCTATAGAATAAGCCCTTGTATGATTTGAATTGATTTGAGTGGTTACCCAAAGCCAGGGAAGCATATCTTTGGCATTTTGTAATTTGTGGGTATGTTGAGGAATAAAAGGTTTGAAAATTGTTTTTTCGTATTTTACATCTTCACTCCATCCGCCATGGAAAACGATATTGGCATAGAGCCAGGTCAAATCAGATAATGTAATTCTCAGTTCACCAAATGAACTATAAATCAGTTCGTCAATAGAGTCGATGGTGTGTCTCTTATATTTTCCATAACCCATATTTTCTCTTATATTCTGAATTAGTGAATGGAAAAAAATTGAGCATACAAAAAGCGCAACTATAATTAAAAATATAATTTTTATGTTTCCCTTTTCACGCATAAATGTGCTCAAAGCTCCTTATTGGAGAAAATAGCTCCAGCAAACATCAGGAAGATGGCAATGTATATTATCGCATAAATCAAAAATGGAATTAAAATGATGAAAGACTGTTCCGGGTAATCATAAATTACTGCAGAACTAATATTAAAGTAATCAAAATGCGGGGGTATCCAGAAAAGAATTTTTAAGAAAATTCTGTGTAAGATATTTGTACTTCCACTTATAATTTCATTTAGTTTAGGTCCGTAGGAATGCAATAATACAAATAATAATAAACTCAATACGATATTTGCACCGTGAGATAAAATCGTTGAGAAAAATAGGACTATGGAAATGTAAATGGCTATTTGAATTAGGAAAAGTATTATACATTGAAAAAACGTGGCGGTAATTGGAATGTTTTTCAGGAAAATGAAACACAAGAATATAAGTGATATGATGAGCATACTGAACCAGGTGATGACAAGAACGCCTAAATATTTTCCGATGATATATTCCCAGCGAGAGATAGGTTTTACAAGGAGAGGATGAATAGACTTGTCTTCTATTTCATTTGGTAATTGCCTTGCTGAAGAAAATGTTGCGACAATTACTCCAATGATGGGAATGATGAATATGGAAATATTTTTTATAAATCGTGTTTGCTCATTCATTTCAAAGAAATTTGCGAGGCTTGTTAATATTACAACCAATATTCCAAAAATTAAAAGGACATATAGCTGTTTTTTTCTAATCGATTCTCTTACAGTCGTTATAATAATAGCGAGTAAGGTATTCATAATTTTTTGGTCCTGTATATAGGATTTGGGTATATTATCTTATAGCAGTTAAATTTACGCGATAGTTTTGTTTGATAAATCTAACCACTCCTATTAAGATTTATTTTTCACCGATTGTTATCATAAAAGTCTCTTCGAGAGTTGGTCTAATTCGTCGAACAGATATTATTTTCCCATTAAGATTTTTTATGGTTTCTATTATCTCATAAGGTAATTCTAAATTTTCGATTGTGATTTTGATTTCGCCTGTTTTTGTTTTTTCAGAGGAGAATGGTTGTTTGCATCTCTCTTTAAATTCATCAATATTGAGTTCATACACTATAAATTCATATCCTTGTTTGTAAGGAATAAGTTCATTTAACAACCCAATCTTTAGCAATTCGCCCTTGTTAATAATTGCCACTCTATCGGAAAGGGTTTCAACCTCAGTTAATTCATGAGAACTGAAGAAAATTGTTTTGCCTTTTTGTTTTAGCATTAATATCAAATCTCTGATTTCTTTTCTACCAATGGGATCCAAGCCTGATGCGGGTTCATCAAGTATCAATAAGTCTGGTTCATTTAGTAAGGCTTGAGCAATTCCAACTCTTTGAATCATTCCTTTAGAAAAAGTTTTGATCCTTTCATCGATGTGTTTATCCATTTTAACTAAATATAGAAGTTCATCAATTCGCTTTTTTAATGTTTGTTTATCGATTTTGAAAATTCTTCCATACATCGTCAGAAGCTCTCTTGGAGTAAGATAATTATTATAGGTTGAGAATTCAGGTAGATAACCTAAACGGGATTTTATTTTTTTAGAGCTATTTTTTTCGTCAAAAATTTTGACGTATCCGGATGAGGGTTTAATCAGGTCAAGAATTAATTTAATTGTTGTGCTTTTCCCTGCCCCATTCGGACCTAAGAATCCAAAGACTTCTCCCTCATAAATCTCTAAGCTTAGGTTTGAAAGAGCTTTCTTAGGTGGTAGAAAGGGTCTTGGTTTGTAGATTTTGGTAAGATTATTAATTTGAATGGCGACATTCATTTTTTCATTTCCTGTTAATTTAGATCTCTGAAGAACTTCAAAAACGAGATTGATTCGTCGCCTTCGGCTCCTCACAATGACATTTTAAAGTCTCTGTCATTCTGAGCGAAGCGAAGAATCTCGTAGTTTGGTCAGTATTTCAGAGATCTTTAATTGAGATTTCTGAAAAACTGACTAACATAGACACGATACCACACGAAACAACACTAAAATTGCATCTCGAGGGTAATGTCATTCCGAACTTGTTTTGGAATCTCAATTGGGATGCTGAAACAAGTTCAGCATGACAGACGAAGCAATCCCGTCCTTAGCTAATATTTAAGAGCTCTCAAATTATATTTTTGATATTTTAAATTAAAGTTGAAAGTTATTATATTGTTTTATTATGATTCAAAAGTTAATATATAATTAAGAAATATAAGATTTCAACCGTTTTTTGATTTCGCAACAGGTAATTTAAAGATTGATGATGAGAACGACACTTAAACGTAGTTTTTTCCGTTTTAGAAGAACAACATTATGGCTTAGTATCATTATGTTCATCTTACTTGTGGCATTGTTTAATGTTGTCGGTTGGTATCTTTATTTTGTTGTTAAAAATTCAAAGGAAGATGAATTAGGTAACAGACTTATTACTGTTGCGAATATGGTATCATCATATTTGGAAAGTGAAGCAGTAATAATTTCGTTTACGGAAGGGGATGAGCAAACGGATTGGTACAAACGTCTTAAAGAATATTTGCTGGAAGTCAAAAAGAAAAATAATTTAAGAACAGTTTCTATATTCAACACCGATTTTCAATGGATGATTGGCACAGATGCTAATATGAAAATTGGCACTTATTCTTATCTTCTCAAAATTGATGAGGAAGAAATTAAGAAAAGTATAACTCAAAAGGTGAGTACGCAAAGCTATTTGTATTCATTTGAGGATATTCAGTATAAAAGGGCGTATGCACCGATTCAAGGCTTTGATGGGACGATTGAGGCTTTCGTAAAAGTGGAGGCAAGTAGAGACTATTTTGTGGGTTTGGCAAAATTAAGAAATAGTCTAATATTTCTTGGATTATTTTGCATCGGTGTAATAGGGATTTTGGTAATTATCTTTTACAAACTTGTTAATGCACTAATTAAAGCGGAAGAAAGCACTGAATTGAATAATCGATTACAGTCACTCGGGACAATGGCTGCAGGAGTGGCTCATGAAATAAGAAATCCTCTCGGGATTATTAGAAATACTGCAGAGATATTAAAGGCTGAGCTTTTATCAGAATCGGATTCATATTCCTATGTTGATAGCATTTTAGAAGAAGTCCATAGGCTTAATAATCTTGTAACTCAATTTTTACAGCTCTCAAAACCTTCGGTTATTGAAAAAAGAGATTGCGATATTAGGCAACTTATAGAGTCGACGATTTCATTCGTCAAATATGATTTCGAAAAATCTGATATTAAGATTTCCTTTACTTGTAACGCGACATTTATGTCGCAGAAACCACGAGATAAATCTCGTGCTACAACTTTTACTAATATTAAATGTGATGAGAACTCGATTAAACAGCTTTTACTTAATCTCTTGATTAATGCAAAACAATCAATGAAAAATGGTGGCTCAGTTAAGATTGACCTTATAAAGAAAAAGAATAAAATCCTTATTACAATTACTGATGAGGGAAGTGGAATAAGTGAGATTGAAATTAAAAAAGTTTATGACCCATTTTTTTCAACTAAAGATGCAGGTATCGGATTGGGTTTAACCATTTGCAAAAATATTGTTGATTTGCACAATGGCACCATAGAAGTTTTCAGTCGCGAAAATAAAGGAACAAAAATAGTGGTCGGCTTACCTATTGATTAAATAAATATATTTTAACACAACGGCACTACGAACTCGACAAAAAAAATTAAATAGAGACGCAATATATTCCTTCTCTAAATTTTATGGATAACACAGAATGTAACTTCTGCACTATCTATATTCTTTGTGCTCGTTGTGTCGTCGTGGTTAAATATATTTTATTTCCAGAAAGGGATATTTATTTAAATGGCGAAAGGGAATATTTTAATTATCGATGATGAAGTCAAGATGGGAATGATTTTGAAAAAGGCTCTGAGTAAGGATTGGAGCAATGTTGAAGCCTTTTCCGATTCTCAGGCGGGGATAGAATATTGTTCAAAAAATCCTGTTGATATAGTTATTACGGATTTGAAAATGCCTAAAGTTGATGGGATAGAAGTCTTAAAGCGAGTTAAAGAGCTTGATGATAAAATTGAAGTAATAATGATGACAGCTTATGCAACGGCACAAAGTGCTATTGAGGCAATGAAAGCTGGAGCTTATGATTATATCATCAAACCATTTTCGATTGATGAATTGAAAATGATTGTTCAACACATAATGGAAAAGAAATTACTCGAACAGGAAAATCTGCAACTCAGAGATGAAGTTCAAGTCAAATACAAGATGGAAAACATCATCGCTGAAAGTGGTGCGATGCAGGAAGTTATCAGGAAGGCACAAAAAGTTTCAAAAAGTAATGCAACTGTTTTATTATTAGGTGAAAGCGGAACAGGCAAGGAAGTTTTGGCTCGAGCAATCCACAAAAATAGTTTAAGGGCAAAGATGCCATTGATAAAAGTTGATTGTGGTGCTATTCCAGAAGGATTACTCGAGAGCGAATTATTTGGGCATATCAGAGGTTCTTTTACAGGGGCTGTAGAAGATAAAATTGGACAGTTTGAATTGGCTGATAAGGGGACAATGTTTTTGGATGAGATAGGGGAGTTGTCGCAGAATCTTCAGGTCAAACTTTTGAGAATATTACAAGAAGGGGAAATGCAAGTAGTTGGAGGTAAGTATCCGAAAAAAGTTGATGTGAGAATTATTGCAGCAACGAATAAGAATCTCGAAGAGTGCGTGAAAGATGGAACTTTCAGACAGGATTTATATTATCGATTGAGCGTCGTTCCCATTTATATTCCACCCTTAAGAGAGAGGAAAGCGGATATTCCTGCACTTGTAGAATATTTTCTAAAGAAATATAGTTATGGGAAGACACCTCAAAAACTCGGCGCGGGTGTGATGGATTTATTTATGAAATATGATTGGGATGGAAATATTCGAGAGCTTGAGAATGCTATCGAACATTCCGTTGTAATGAGTGAAAAGGATACAATCGACATTGAGGATTTGCCTTTACCATTACAGAGCCTATCAGTAGTTTCTGCATCCACAATGAATGGAACAAGTCAGGGATATGAGTCTTCTGTTTCTCAACTTTTACAAGATATTGCATCAGGAAAATCTTCTATTAATTTTGGCGAAATCCCACTCGAAGACCTCGAAAAACTCAGCATCATTCAAGCCCTCAAAAAAACCAATGGTAACCAAACCAAAGCCGCAAAACTCCTCGGCATCACAAGAAGAACATTGGGATATAGAATTAAGAAGTATGATATAAAAATTGATTAATTAAGATTTATTGTCTTAAATATCTAACTGTTTAGCCTTATGGTTTCACTCCAGTTATTATTGTAGTTTTCATTTTGTTGTGATATTGAAGATATTATTTAAACAGACTTATGCAGTAAGTAATGAGAAAATAGAATTATCTGACAAATTCCCTTTGAATGAATTTAACTTGAATAGAATACTATAACGACGCTCTTCATCTACAGCGATTAGCTGTAGGCTGCAAGAGCTTGGTTATGTCACTTTTAATTAAGTCGGTTTATCAACTGTTACTGTAAAGATTAAATCATCATAAAAAATAAGAATCCAATAATCACTATTTAATTTATTCTCATCTTTGATAACTCCATAGACAAAATAGGGTCGTAACCGGAGTCCTTCTTCCATTGGAAATGATTCGCTAGGTTGCGGACATAGTTCCGGATGTTTATTAACAGTGAAAAAGGAATGTTCATCTATTCTAATTTTATTACGATGGAAATAAAGCCCTTTTACAACACGTATTAACCACTTATTAAGCTCTTCATCTTTAAAATAAAAAACCAATCTAGGATTTCCAGCATTATCAACTAAAGAGGGATGTGGTTTGGTATGCGAAAGAAACTGCTTACATAATTTTCTGCTTTTAAGAACTTCCTTTTTAGCTTTCTCTCCAGCATCAGAAGCTTTTTCTCCAGCTAATATTGCAATATAATTTCGCATCTTCTCATCCAAAGGTCTATATTCTTCATTACATATTATATAGCAAGGAACAGTGATCAAATTAGGTGGCTTAGCATTTGGGAAAATACAATCTGGAGGCACGTGATCATCGCTTTTATTCTTATTTTTAATAAGATTAGTACCACAAAGATAACATTTCTTCATCTTATACCTTTAATCAATTGCAAATAACGATTGAACAAAGTGGCTGACGTCAGCCGTCCACTTAAGTGAATTGTTAGAGGGTATCCTAACACCTCTGAGATAGAGGGAAAAAGACAATCCCTTCTTGAGCAGCTTTCTGGGTCTTCATGTCGAGTGCATCAATGAGTGAAATGCGACCTTCCAATATGAGCATGAGGTCCGAACCATCCATAAGAAGGATATTAGAGCTAATGCCTCTTGTGAACTCAACCACAACTTCTGGACGAAAACCTACAATTGAAATAAACAAGCCACGAGTGCTAGTAATCTTTTTGTCAACCTTTGTCTTAAATGCGCCCAGATCAGTTTCTGATGGTGGATTAGCTCGCCAACGTGCTTCTACCAGATAATCGAATCCTTTGAAAGAAAAATGGCCGTCTATCTGCTCATTTTCAGTACGATAAGGTGGCCGATAGGTAATCTCATGAACCGCAAATAGCTCTGCAAGAAGGTCCTCCAAACCGTAACCACGAGAATGAGGATCATCTTTTGAAGAAGCCATTGATGCGAATGTATTACGCAGTTCTTCCATCTTTTGAGCTCTGGCTGCAATAGCTGCTTGACGCTGCTTTACGTCTTGAGTGCGAGAATCTCCTTTTTCCTTTGTTTTTAACACGATGATTTTCTGATTAAGGGCTAGCTGTTTTAACCATCGAAGAGCATCCAATGCAGCACTACGATCCGGAACTGTTTCATCTGGAACATTTCTCAATTTGCATAACTCGGTGACTATTCGTCTCTGTATTAGGAAGCCTTCTTCTCCTTGCGAATCGAGTTCAGCAATAATGTGCCTTGTGATTTTGTATTTTGACTCGTCTGAGAAACATTCATATAGGTCTTGAGAGACCCCGCATGATAGTAGAAATGCCTTGAAAGGATCTTTTAACCAGAATACTTTTCCACAAACAGAGACAACTGCCTCTCTAATTTCGAATGGTAGTTTAGAAGTCATAGTAGACACTCTTTGTAATATTTGCTCTCTAACAATTATTATACAGTCTGTATAATACGCAAAGATAGATGTAAATTACTAACTTCAACTATAAGAAGATTAAATTTAAGCAAGTTCTCTTAAAATATATATTATTGTTGTTCGCTAATAATCTGTTCAATTGATGATTTTAATGGTGGGACATCATTTATTGCTGTTTTCCAAACAACTTCTATATTAACTCCAAAATAATCATGGATTAATTTATCTCTCATTCCAGCCATCTCACGCCAAGGAACTTCTGGGTACTTATTTTTGATTTTCTCAGGAATCATTTTAGTAGCTTCACCTAATATTTCTATTGCACGAATTACTGCATAAAGAGTTTTATCATCCTTTTCAAATTCTGAGAAATCCATTCCTTGAACAAATTTACCGACTTTCGTAATTGAGTCTAATATATCATTGAGGTAATCGATGAAGTCTCTTTCTGGTGTCATACAGGCTGAGCCTCTTTCAAAATATGTTTTCCTATTCGTGGCTTTAGTGAGTCTTTCATTACCAAATCAACTTTTACTTTTAATTTATCTGAGAGATAATTCTCTAACTCTAAAAATTTTATAAGTCCAGGATTCTCTGAATATGTTACTAATAAGTCTAAATCACTTTTGGATTTTTGCTCACCACGAATATACGAGCCAAAAACCTCAAGAGATTTTACATTATATTTTTTCACTAAAAGAGGAAGTTCCTGCCTCAATAATTGAAGAGTATTTTCGATTTTGTTTGCCATATTAATTTAACCAATAAAAATTTTTATAAATGAAAATTGTTCTTATGTATTATTATAATCTCTGAAATATTTTATGTACACACCTCTTACCCCTCTCCTTAATCCTCTCCCGCAAGGGGAGAGGAAACGGAGGATTGTCATAGCCGTGATGCGAAGCCCCAAGTGAAACGAGGGAGCCATTAGTAACAAAGCAATCTTGCTTTTAAGTGTTTTTAAACAATCAATACAAAAATAATATAGCAGATTTCAGTTCAAAGTCAAGCGAGAACTCTTTGTAAGATTATCAAATCTTAATAAATATTTTCTTCTTATACAAAATCCACATTAACGCGCACCAGAGGATGACATAGGTCATTCCCCACATTGCTGAGGAAATATAATCTCCAAAAAGATTTGGAACCCAGTTTTTGTAGATGTGGTCGTAGATGAAATATTTTAGATAGACAGTTTTTCCTGCGGCGTCTTTCCATCTTATCCAGACTGTTGCATAAGCCATAACGCTTGCTCCGAAATAAGCTGTTATGGCATTTGTGCCATAAACAACAAATGGTTTTGACCAGGCACGATAACCTTTGATATCAATTATCCAATAACAAACAGCAAGACACAATAATCCCCAGCCTGTTGTATAAACAACATAAGAAGGTGTCCAGATATTTTTATTGAAAGGCATATCATATTTCCAGAGAGCGGCGATGATTACTAAAATTGTTCCTGCTACAGCCATTCCTGAAACTTTTTCGAAATTATCTTTGTCTTTTCTACGAATCCAATGCCCACACAAAACGCCCGCAAGTGTAGAACTAATCGCAGGAATCATCGAGAGCAAGCCTTCAGGATCGTGACCCATATTTAATTTATCATCCCATTCATAAACCGATGTTCCCATTATTTTTGTATCTACATAATCCGAGATGTTTGCATATTTATCAAGAACACCAGCGCCGTGACCAGGGACAGGAACGAATTTTAAGAGAAAATAATAAATTGCTAAAAATAATATTGTCCAGAAAGCTTGCCCTTTTATTCCGGTGTTCAAAATGATTATTGATGAAATAAAATAGCAAACAGCGATTCTTTGCAGAACACCGACATAGCGGAAATGCCCTAAATATGCGCCCCAGACAGTTATCATTATTCCACAATTTAAGAGATAAAGAATAACGGTTCGACGAATAACCTGTTTCATTAACGCTGATTTGGAATTGCCTTGTTCAATTCGTTTAGCGAAGCTATAAGCCATCGCGACACCCATAATGAATAAAAAGAATGGGAAAATCAAATCTGTAGCGGTGCAACCGTGCCATTCTGCATGATTTAAAGGAGGGAAGACGTGTCCCCAATCACCGGCGTTATTGACGAGCAACATCGCGGCGATTGTAAGACCTCTAAAGGCATCGAGAGAAAGTAGACGTCCTGTTTTTATTGGTTGTAATGATTCGGTCAAAATTTTCTCCTTTGTGGTGTTTTTTAATTTGAGATAAAGCAAGTTAAAAAGATAATCTAATAGAAAGAATGTGGATTCAAGTGAAAAATATGTAACCACGAATCACACGAATCTACACGAATTGATAAATATCTTTTTATTTGAGATTTCTGAAATACTGGCAAAACTACGAGATTCTTCGCTTCGCTCAGAATGACAGAGCCTTTAAAATGTCATTGTGAGGAGCCGAAGGCGACGAATCAATCTCGTTTTTGAAGTTTTTCAGAGAATTCTATTCGTGTGGATTCGTGAAATTAGTGGTTCCAATTTTTTTCATTTATTAATTTACATTTTGGTTTTTATGTATGATTATTCATCGAGAAAAAAATTGTGATTAAGGAGAATGAAAAATGTTTCCAGAAATGTTAAAAGGTGTGATTTTTCCTCTTGTGATAGTTTTTTTAATATTTCTTATTTTAAGAGAATTGATGTGCTGGTATTGGAAGATTAATAATATTGTCAGATTGTTAGAAGACATTATTAAAAAGATGAATGAGGTTGCTAATTTTCAGGTCTATCATATTGTGGACAATATCAGAAAAGATGTTCATTCTTTAGTGAGTGAGAAGAAAGAAAAATAAAATTTAAAGTTTTTTCGTAAATGGATTAGAAAAAATAAGATGGACAGGGTATTCATCCTGTCCACAATTTTGATGCAGGATATATATCCTGTACCATCTTACCTGTCTGTGAGGTTGTTATCTTACCATTGTGAGGGTGAATAGGGTTTTGTTAATGGATGCCCATCGAGGGGTGGTTCAATTTTTGTTAAATCAACACCAAATCTATCGAGAATAGTCGGAGTAATATCCTCACGCAAACCACGACGAATAACTGTTTTGTCATTCGTTGCCAAAAAGACATACGGCGCATCCTTATGACCTTTCATTCCCTCATCGAAGCCATGGTCAGCGGTTACATATATCAATGTTTTGTCATAAAGATTTAACTCTTTTAATTTTTCTATAATCTTCCCTGTCCAGAAATCCGAGGATATTAACGCATCATTATACTCTTTTGAATTCTCTCCAAAACCGTGTCCTTTATGGTCTACTTCTGCAAAATGGACAAAGAATAAAAATGGTTTGTCTTTATATTTTTCCATCAATTCAATGGCTTTTTTACCGACTACTTCGTTTTCTTTTAGACCATTAATAAAGAGATCCATACCGTCTTTAGTATAAAAGTAAGGCTTGCCGGGGATAAGGAGATATTCAACTCCGTTTTCAGTGATAATTTGTCCTTCTTGATTCTTTTTTTTGTTTACTTGTTGTTTGTTCATCACATCAGATTTCTTTTTCGATTTCTCTTTAGAGATGCCTTCGGTTTTTCCCTTTTTTCTTTCTTTGATTTTTTTTGTTATTTCTCCTTTTTCTTCAATGCGAGTCTTTTTCGGTGCATCATCATCCACGTGCCCTTTTTTCCCTATAACAGCTACAGTAATAAAATTTTCTGGTCCGAAATATTTTTCAAGACGTTCAAAAACTGTGTATCCTTTCGGAATTGGCTGATAACGACCATTATCGAATACTCCTGTGATTTCGGGTTCATAGCCTGTGAGGATTTGAGTCCAGCCAGCTTTTGTGTCTGTTGTTCTTAAGATGTCAATAGCCACCAGTGTTCCTTCTGAGACTAATTTTTGTAAGTTGGGAAGCTCATTGCGACTCAAACATTCCTTAACGTGATTTCTCTGAGCACCATCCCAGCCAATTAGGATGATATTTCTTGGGGCTTTCTCCTTTTCATTTTCTCCATAGATAGTATAAGTTGTCATAATAAAACAAATGATTAACAACCAGAGAAGAATTCTACGCATTTTCACATTCCTTTCATTTTAATTTAATAATGTTCTAAAATTTAGATTTAGTTTAATTGTTTTTATTAAATTGAGATCTCTGAAGAATTAATAACAGTAATTTAAAAACGAGATTGATTCGTCGCCTTCGGCTCCTCACAATGACATTTTAAAGTCTCTGTCATTCTGAGCGAAGCGAAGAATCTCCTATTTTAGTCAATATTTCAGAGGTCTTAATTTACAATTCAAAATAAAAACATCTTGAAGTTTAAAAATTTTTCATTTTAGTTAGACATTCACAACTATTAATGAATGATATTTCTAATTGTGTAGAAGGGAGAAATCATTGTATGAAAGCATTTCTTAATTATCCCAAATTGTTTTGTTGTTTTATTTGGATTGTGGTATTTTCCATTTTTCTTTTCCCATCCGTGCTTATAGCACATATGCTCAAAGGTGATCCGACAGCGATTGATGAATTATTATTTCATAGCGGAAAGAAATTCTGGCAAACTGGTTCCAATTCTGAAACTGAGATTGTTAAACTCAAAGATAATGATGTTATTATTTTAAAAAAACAATCGAATGGCATTTATCCTTTAAAAGGTTATTATGAAAGTCCTGAATATAAAATCGATTTTCTATTTACGGAGATTTTGCCATCCTGGAATTTTGATCTGCCCGAGAAGACTGGTTATGCTGTCCAGATTGCCATTAAGAAAGAAGATAGTGATTGGTCAAAGTGGTATTATCTGGGAGGAAATGAACCGAAAGAGAAATATCCTTTTGATAAAATTGCGGAGGATGATTATGCAAAAGTTGATGTGGACTATCTTATTACAAAAGAACCTGTGAAATATATTAAATATAAAATATGGCTATTTTCTAATGATGGTAAAAATACGCCAGCATTAGTGCGATTCTTTCTTGCTCTCAGAGGATCTCAGAAAATTAATCCAAATTATGTGCAACCCAAAGAGGAAATAAAAAAAGATTTGCCTAAAAAAATTAAGATGAGAGTCCCATTCCGCTCACAAATAGTTTTACGTGAGGAATTGCGTGGTCAGGCTTGTTGTCCAACCTCAGTAAGTATGGTTCTTGCCCATTATAAAAATAAAATTGAGACAGAAAAAGTTTGTGAGCTTTGCTATGACCCGATTGAAGAGATGTATGGTATTTGGCCCAGGGCTTCTCAAACTTTGAGTCAGTTTGAACTCGTTTCTTATGTCAGACGGTATAGAAATTTCGATGAAGTGCGTGAGACCCTTGCGAAAAAAATTCCGATTATCATAAGCATTAAAACTAATAGAGGGGATTTACCTGAAGTCCCGAGTAATGCACCCGGTCATATTATTGTTATTACTGGTTATAAAGGTAAAGATATATTCTATATAAATAACCCGGGAACACATCATCATAAAAAAGGTCATAAAGTCAAATATAGTCCCGAAAGACTTCAAAAGGTATGGTTAGATAATGGAGGAGTTGGGATTCTGGCTTATCCTGAAGACAAAAAGATGTAAATTTTATAACCACGAATTTCACGAATCTTCTGGAATTTTACATAGAAAAATATTTTGAGTTCGGACGGCTGTAAAATTCAATTGTAATGATTTTTCTTCGTCCTTATTTGAGACCTCTACTAACTATATGCATTGTGTCATTCCCACGAAAGTGGGAATCCAGAGATTATTTACACAAATTTGATAGGATTCTGGATTCCCGTTTACCAGTATTTCAGAGATCTTTATTTAGAATCAAAATAACTTCATTTTCGTAATAATTTTTAAATTTCAATAATATTTGGAATAAGTTTTTGAGTTTTTGTATTTCACTTGTGTTGTATTCCGTTTTATAGATGATAATATATTTAATATTTAAAGTTTGAAATTCAATGTTAAAAGTTTCAAGGGCATCAGGATTGTTGAGTTTTTCTATATTTGTGGTGTTGATTTGATTGAAGGTATTAAGTAAAGAAAAGCTATTAAAGAATTTTTCGATTTTGGATGACCCTCGTGAGACGAAGCAATTAATCATCGGGTGATTATGAATGGTTTGTGTGTAAAGATAAGCGGGTAAATTCCCGCTTAAAGGTAAATTTAAGATGGAAAAATTTTCTTTATCCTTTGCTATTTCTTCATAGATTGAAGGTGCGATGATTTTTTCTGGATGAATGGGGATTTTGAGTTTCTCAACAATAATTAAAATTATAATCAATCCTATCAATAAGTACTTTACCTTTTGACAAATATTATTGTAGGGGCGAACCTGTGTGTTCGCCCTATCATTTTCTGGGGGGCAGACACATAGGTCTGCCCCTACAATATTCTGTAGGTTTGTCCCTACAATTTTCTGCGAGTTATTTCCCGCAATTTTTTTCCAAAATATACTGTTGAAATTTATTCCAATAAAGACTGCGAGAGAAAAAATTGTCATAATTCCGAATCGTGCAAAAACCCTGATTCCTTCAAATACAGGTAAACTGCTTATTAAAATTCCCGGAAGAAAAATGCCTTTGTTAGGCATAAAATCTGGTTTAATAATCCCATTAAATTTGAGTCCTGGACCAAGCGATAGGATGTAAAAAATTATTAGTGGAAAAAGCCAGAACCTTCCATTTTTCCCCTTAAATAAACCGATAATGAATAATAAAATTGTTATATACCCAACAAATAAACTGAATTCTCCATCCGTTCGGAGCCTATAAAAATTTTCTTCATCAAATTGAAAAGGAGATTTGTGGAAAAAGTAAGTTAGCGGTTCTGCGGAATAAAAAATTTTCGATGGGAAAGGCATCGCTTCAAGAATATCTTCAACTTTCGTCTGCTTATAATATTCAATTATGTAGGGTGACAACAAGAAAAATACAAGCAATGCAAAAATCAGAAGATTAATTATGTCCTTATTAAGATTTTTTGTTTTTCTTATCGTGTAGAGGATAATTAAGACATATAAGAACAAGATTCCGATTAAAATAAGAAGAAATTCAATAGTAAATTGCATTAAAATAAAGAAGAGAATAAAAAAAACTATATATAATGGTATCAGTTTTCTTTCTATCTCTTTGAAACGAGCGCTTTTTAATTGAAAAATTTTATAAAATATAAAGAGACACAGGAAAATAATTAGAAAGATAAAATAATACCAGCAAGACAAAGCATTTATTACAAAGAAAATTACTGATAAAATTGCATACTTAATCTTTTTTGTCTCAGAAGTTTTTAAAATGAATAGAACTGTTAGAGGAATCCATTCTGTGCTTAGTAAATTCAGATGTGAGTAATGAGCCTGGTGATATAATGTGAATGAAAAAATCAATCCGCTGATGAATCCTGAAAGATGAGATTTGGTGATGTATTTTACTAATAAATATGTGAAGAATCCAGTAAGTGTTAGAGATAATATAATAAAGATGTTATAGATTGCAGGTAGTGGTAAAAAATATTGGAGTGGTATGCTTAAAGCACTATTAAACTCTGAGAGTGTTGAATAAACGAGAGTTGTTCCTATTGGATGAGCTTGATAGTAAGTGAATAGGGGAGAAGTTTTTAGTTCAACAAAAGCCTTTTTAAACCACCAGAAATTCCATAAAAAAACCGCAGAATCATCCGCTGGCAAATTATTCTTTGTCAGTGCGATTATTGAGTCAGTGAAATGGAATATGAGAGGATAGGTAATAAGAATGGATAAAAAAAGATAAGTGGTTAATATTGCTATTGATATTATGTAGTCTTGACAGATAACTTCTTTCTTGTATTTTGGCTTATCTCCTTTTGATAATTTTATTATACTTGCCATATTAATAATAACGCATCGTTACCGTTCGATTGCATCTACCTCAATAGTGACTTCAACATTTAATTTTTCTCTGAGTTCGCTTTTTATTTTAAAAACCATATCATCAGCATACTTAAGTTTTGTTTTCCCCGGGAAGCGGAGATGGAAAGTGATTTCTTTATGCGGTCCATATCTGTGGATATGGACATGATGCAAATCAAAAGTGTCTCCACTTAGATTATTAACAATTTGCTTAATCTTATTTATAAGAAGTGCATTAGCTTCTTCTCCCATTAGAATATTAGAGGTATCCTTAAAAATATCATACGCCGCTTTTAGGATGAGGAGCGATACAAGTATTCCTAATACTCCATCAATCCACCAAAAGTATTTTCCCAAGATACCTCCAACAACAATTAAGCCGGAGGCAATAGCATCACTGCGATGATGCCAACCGTCTGCAATGAGAGATTTCGAGTCAATCTTTTTCCCTGCCCACATTGAGAACAGGGCGAGTCCTTCTTTGAGAAACACGGAACAGAGAAATATAATGATTCCTGCAATCCCAAAAGTAACGGATTTAAAATTTCTTAATCTTTTAATAGATTCTAAAATAAAATTGAATCCGACTATTGCTAATAAAATGCTGATGACTATAGCGGCGATAACTTCGGCTCTACCATGCCCGAAGGGATGTTTTTCATCCGCAGGCTTTTTTGCTATCCAGAATCCGAAAATCACAACAATTGATGTTAGCGTATCAGACAGTGTATGCCAAGCGTCAGCAACCATTGCAACAGAACCACTGATTATCCCGACCCATATCTTTAATACAAAGAGAATATTGTTGAGGACGACTGATACCCAACCCTCAATAAATCCAAGATTTTCATCTTTAAATTTCATTACGATTATTCCCGGTGGAGTAGATAAATAATAAAATTTAAAATGTAAAACTGACAACTGATAATTTAAAATGTCATCCTGAACTTGTTTCAGGATCTCTTGTTTCCTTCATTAAATAGATTCCGAAACAAGTTCGGAATGACAGCTTGTCCCTGTTAAAATAATGAATAATTTTTATATTTAGTTTAAAATTTTCGGTTGTCGGTTTATAATTGTCAGTTTTAATTAATTTTATGCCTTCCATTTCTTTGTAGAAAGGCTATTGGCAATGATTATTGAACCGACAATTGTTATTCCGATAAGGATTAGACCCGTGATAGGAGAACCGAGAATTAATTTGCCTATTCCGAGCAAAGCACTATAAAGAGTAATAACACTTAATATATAAAGACCAACATTTTTCTTGTTGAATTGTTCACCACCTTTGACTTCAGGAACCATTGCTGCAATTTTTTTCCAACCCGGACCACCAGGTCTAACACGTTTATAAAAATCTATTAATCTTTCTTTAGCAACTGGTTTGGTGAGGAACGTTGCTGTTAACCAAATGATGAGCGAAATCGGAACAGAATACAACAGCGTAAATGGAAATTCAATAGGTTGCCACCAGGGAGTCTTTGTCATACCTTCAATTAATGTTATATTAGTAAAAGGAATAGTAATAGCTGGGGATAATAAATTGATAGAACCATATTTCAATACGGCAATAACTCCTACGCATGAAGCCAATCCTGTTATTTCTGACCAGGCATTAACTCGCCACCAATACCATCGTGCGAGATATACGATACCTATTCCCGCATTTATGGCGGCAAAAAAGTACCAGGCTTTTTCGATAGAGGATAAAAATAATGTAACAATAATTCCACCCAATGCCATTATAAAACTGAATAGTATTGACATTCTAACATAATGTTTTTCTGTAGCATTTTTCTTGATGAAGGGTCTATAGAGGTCATTTAATAAATAAGAAGCTCCAAGATTGACTTGTGTAGCGATTGTAGACATATATGCAGCAAAAAATGCGGCTAATAATAACCCTAATAATCCTGTACCCAAGACATCCTTCATTACTTTAATATATCCTAATTCAGGATCAGGTAATTTGCCTGCTGCGTTTGGAATATATGGATACCAAACAGCTGCTACCATTCCTACAATAAGCCAGGGCCAGGGTCTTATACAATAGTGACAAATCCCATACCATAAATAAGCTAAAAGAGAATTTCTTTCATCTTTTGCAGCGAGCATTCTTTGGGCTAAATAACTCCCTCCATCCGTATACCCTGTTGTCCACCACAGTAATGTGATGTATAAAAGGAACTTAGCTGAAATAACTAATGATGTGAAAGGAATTTTGAGCGGGGATTCTAAAGCCGTTTGAGAAGCGGAGGAAATAGGAATAATTTTCATCATTTCAGTGCCTTTTGTTGCGCCATAGATTTCTTTCATTTGTGATATAACTTTTTCTAAACCACCAGCACTATGAATTGCAATGATTGCCAATAGAATGGTTCCTCCCATCGCCCAGATGAATTGGAAGAAGTCTGTTATGAGAACCCCCCATAATCCCGAAATAGCTGTATAAAGTATTGTGATTGTGAAACAGAGTAATAGTATTTTAAATTTGTTTATCATTAGTGGTAATTCTGTAGCATACGCACTTACTTCTTTTCCAGCATAAGATGTATGAAGTAAAATCCATCTTGTTGCATCATCGATGATGCCCCAATTTCCTAATGGAATCGTTTCACCGATGATTTTTAACATTGCAAGATTGACCCATCCCATAACGAAACATTGATATACTAATGAAAAATAAACACCACGGAAACCCCTTAATATACTTGCTGGTTTACCTGAATACCTAACATAAACAAGTTCATTGTCTGTGAGGATGTTAGCACGACGCCATAATCTCGCAAAGAAGAAAACGCCTAACATTGTGATAGGAACCTGACACCACCAGAACCATTGTCCCCAAATACCTTTTGTAACGACCATAGCACTGAGAACCAGGGGAGTATCCGCGGCAAAAGTTGTTGCCACCATTGAAGTCCCTAAAATCCACCAGGATACTCCTCTCCCTGATAAAAAGTACTCTTTAGTGTTTTTTTGTCCTCTTTTTGATAATACAATTCCTATCCCAAAAGAAATTATAAAATAGCCGATGATTATAATCCAGTCAGCAGTTTTAACAATAGGTTGCATTAGGGAATTTCCTTTCTTTGTAGAGATTTTTGATTAGTGAGGTTTTTCCCTTATAGAATAGCCTATTTTTATTTGTCAACATCAAAAAGAAGTTTTCATTTATCAAAATAAACTCCTTTATAATTTGTTGCAAAAATAATTTGAATTTGTTTATGTTATAGAATAATTATTGTTTTTTAATTTTTTGATTTCATTTAATTACCCGAATCCAGCGATAATTTTAAGAATTTTCTTTTTGAACGTAATGGTATTTACTTTACTCTTATACCTGATTCACTTAGCAAGTGAAAAGTTTTATTCACTCCGAAAGGAGTGAAATGTTTATAGAAATAGAGAATAAACACAAAATTCATCCGCTCAAAAGGGAGCAGAATGTATATTAAGACCCTTTACATTTTACCCCTCTGGGGCAAAATAAAAGGGAAATAACATTATATTTCTTTTTTTCTATAAACATTATGTTCCTGACGGAGCATTTAAGGAAATAATCCTTCTTATCATTGGAATCAGGTAATTATATTCAGAAGTATAATGTAATACCACATCTATGTCATAAGTTTCATCGAGATAAATCTCGTGTTACAGTCTTTGATTATAAAAATTAGGAGGATGAAATGAGATTAGTTATTTTTTTGAATTTTCTTTTTCTTCAATTAATTATGTTTAGTTCCTATACTCAAGAACCTTCCTTTACTCCCAAACCTGAACTATACAAGAGATTTGACCCACAAGGAAGTATTTTGCGTAAGCAAACTGCGGATGAGAAAGGCTTTCAAATTATTGAAAAGGAAAGCAAGGGTCCCGGAATCAGGATTTCCTGGCCACCCTTGAAACACGAAGAATATCCTTATGATATTATAAGGATTGCTGGTAGTTCTGTTCCGGATGCGGAAATCAGTATAAATGGATCGCCTGTTAAGGTTTATCCAAGTGGGGCATTCGTATATGTTGTTAATAACCTCCAGGAAGGAGTGAATGATATAGCTGTTATTGCGAAGAATCAGAAAGGTGCTTCACAATATACTTTTCAGGTTAATCATATTAAAAAGAAAATTTATCAAACGACACCTCAGAATGTTTTAATAATTGAGGATGATTTAATGTTGCCTGATAGTGATTTAGTTTTATCTGAAGACGATATATTAACTGTTCAATTTAAAGGAACTCCGGATTGTAATGCTTATTTTAAATTAGATGGAATCGATGAGAAATTTCCTATGAGGGAGTTAGAACCGGCTAAAGAAGGCTCTATGGCAAATGTTAGGGGAATTTATAGAGGTTCTTTTCATATCACTTTCGATATTTCATTAAAAAAAGGACCGATTTATTTTTATTTAAAATCTAAAGAAGGAAAAGTTTCTAAGAAAAAATCTACCAAGACTGTTGAAATTAAACCAAAGAATCCAATCAGATTGGTTGAAACAATTGATGTTGTAAACCCGTTACGGACATCTCCTAATGAATCAGGCTCGAGAATTATTGACCTGCCTAAAGGAGTTATTGCTGAGGAAGTTGGGGAGATTAATAATTATTATAAGATACGACTTTCCACATCGGAAGTTGGTTATTTATATAAACAAACTGTTCAACCTGTTAAAGAAGGAACACCTTATCCACTTGTTAATCTTTATTCTGTGAAAATCATTCCTGAGGGAAAATGGACAACTATTTCGATACCTATTTCACAGAAAATTATTTATAAGATGATTCCGAAAATTAATCCAGGAGGAGTTGATTTATTTTTGTATGGTGCTATAAATAATATTGGGATAATGTATACAAACCCAGGGGATAATATTGTAGAATCAATTATTCCTATACAGTATGAGGATAAGGTTACAAAAATTTCAATTGTATTAAGAGAACAACAAAATTGGGGTTGTTGGGGTGAGTATGATGATAAGGGGAATTTTAATCTTAAGATAAAACATTCACCCATTAGAGGTAAATCAAACAATGATATATTAAAAGGGATTGTATTTATGCTTGATCCTGGTCACGGTGGAATATATCCTGGTGCAGTCGGTCCAAGCGGATTTGAAGAGCAAGAGGTTAATCTTGGAATTGCATTATCTCTTAAGAAGAGATTGGAAGAAAGCGGAGCAAAAGTAGTTTTGACAAGGGAAGCAGATGTAGATATTTCGTTGGCTGATAGGGTAAAGTTTGCGGTTGACAATACTGCCGATATTTCTATAAGCATTCACAATAATTCTTGTGGTGAGAATTTAGACCCTTTAACTAAGAAGGGAACATCTGTTTATTATTATCAACCATTTTCAAGGAGATTGGCAGGAAATGTTTTTGAGGAGTTAGTTAAAATAGGATTGAACCCAGAGAATTATAATTTTATGGGATTTTATCTTGTCAGACCCTCATATTTTCCAGCGATTTTAGTTGAAGGTGCTTATATGTCACATCCTATAGATGAAATGATGCTTGTAGATGTGGAATTTCAAACAAAAATAGCTGATGCAATTTTTAAAGGAATTAATAAGTTCTTAATTAGTTCTAAGTAAATAATCTTTACAGAATTTATTGTAGTGCGAGATTTATCTCGCACAAGCTTGCGGCAGGGATATTGCATTACAGTTTTTCAGAGGTCTTAATAAGAGAAAATAGATTAATTTTAGTCTAAAGTTATATATTAAGATATTAAGTATAAATCATTATATATCAATACATTATGTTAATCAAATTCTCTAATCCATCAATCATGATTATCATTTTCTTTTTATTATTTCAGGGGCTTATTTTTTGTAATGAAATCCTATCTCATTCTGATTTTTTGATGGATACTTATGTTACAGTTCAAGTTGTTGTCAGTGATAAAATAATTGGTAAAAAAGTTTTAGATGATGCATTTGAATTGATAAAAAAGTTGGATAAGAAATTTAATAATTATAACCCAGATAGTGAGCTCTCATACATTAATCGTAATGCCTTTAATTCCACAATAAAAGTTGATGAAGAAATGTTAAGAATTTTAGAAGCCTCAAAGAAAATTTTTGAAATGTCCGATGGTACTTTTGACCCAACTGTAAGCCCTTTAGTAAAATTATGGAATTTTAAAGCAGAAAAACCTGTTGTGCCTTCTCAATCTGCAATTATAGATTTGTTGCCTCTTGTAAATTTTAATAATGTAATAATTGACGAAAAGAACAAATCTGTTCATTTTTTAAAAAATGGTATGGGAATAGATTTAGGAGCAATTGCGAAAGGATTTATTGTCGATGAAGTAGCGGATTTTCTGAAAAAGAGAAATATCAAATCAGCCTTAATAAATGCAGGTGGGAATATATATGCTTATGGCAAAAAGCCTGATAATAGCGATTGGAACGTTGGATTAAAAGACCCAAGAGGTGATGGAATTATTGCAACTTTTCCATTGCGAGACTGTTCTATTGCAACTTCGGGTGATTATGAACGATTTTTCATTGTTGATGGAAAACGCTATCATCATATTCTTAATCCTAAGACAGGTTATCCGGTATATGAAACAATAAGTGTGAGCGTTATTGCGAAAGATGCAACAACAGCGGATGGATTATCAACAGCTGCATTTGTCATTGGTGGTCAAAAAGCCTTAGAGTTTCTTAAGAGTTTAAACAAAGATGATTTGGAAGGGATAGTAATTTTTCCTGTGGATAGTTCTTCATTTGTAGGGAACGCATATATGCGTTCCTTAAAAAAATATCAAATACTCGTTACTGAAAAGTTTGCAAATGAAATAACTATTGTTAAGAAGAATTACTATTAAAGATTTCTGAAAAACAAACATAAAGTGAAATTATTTCGTTAATAACAGTAATATTTCTGATACCTATTCCCTCACCCCAAACCCTCTCCCGATGGGAGAGGGAAGGGTGAGGGTATGTCATTCTGAGCGAAGCGAAGAATCTCGTTCTTTTTTTAATAACAGTTCAGAGATATTTAAATATAAAAAGAAAGACGAATATGGATAAAACGGATTTGACATATATGGATAGAGGCCAAGAGGGAATAGTAATTGAGATAAAGGGTGGGAGAGGTTTTGCCAAACGCCTTGAGTCTATGGGAATAAGGGTGGGGAAGAAGATTAAAAAGGTGAGCGACCCATTCTTGAAAGGACCGATTACTATTAAAGTTGAAGGGACTCAACTCTCACTTGGTTATGGAATGGCACAAAAGGTTATTGTTGATATTGAAGGTATTAGTAGAATTCTCTTAATGGGTAATCCGAATGTTGGTAAAAGTGTTGTATTTTCGAGATTAACAGGAACACAGGTTATATCATCGAATTATCCCGGCACCACTGTTGAATATATGAGAGGGATTGTTAAGTTAGGAGACCAAAAAGCCTTTGTTTTCGATGTCCCTGGTGCTTACACATTAGAGCCTACAAATAAAGCAGAAGAAGTTGCTGTTGAGATGTTGAAGCAAGGCGATATAATTATCAATGTAGTGGATGCTACAAATCTCGAAAGAAATTTGTATTTGTCTCTGGAGTTAATGCAGGTTGGATTACCGATGGTTATTGTATTAAATATGTGGGATGAAACGAAGCACAAAGGCATCACTATTGATGTAGATAAACTTGAAGAACTTTTAGGAGTTCCAGTTATTCCAATTGTAGCTGTAACTGGTCAGGGAATTAAAAAACTAATTTCGAGACTAAAAGATGCTAAGGTCGTTGATAAAGAAAAATTTATTAAAGAAAAAATGTGGGATAATATCGGGAAGATTATTAGTAGCGTTCAGAAATTAGAGCATCACCATCATACATTTCTTGAAAGGCTCGAGGAAATTAGTATCAGACCCATTACAGGATTGCCAATTGCAGTAGTAGTAGTAGTGTTCTCTTTTTTGATCGTCAGGTTTATTGGAGAATCATTAATTAGATATGTTTTTAACCCATTTTTTGAGAAGTTATATGCGCCGATATTAATGAAACTCAGTGCTATATTAAATCCTGATACTATCATTCACGAAGTTATTATTGGAAAATTATTTGATGGTAAAATTGATTTCATCCAATCCTTTGGATTATTGACAACAGGACTTTATATATCTTTAGGAGCGGTTTTACCTTATGTGATTTCATTCTATTTAATCTTAAGTTTATTAGAAGATTTTGGCTATTTACCTCGATTAGCAGTTCTTGTTGATAATGTTTTTCATCAGATTGGATTGCATGGATATGCGATAATACCTATGTTTCTTGCGTTTGGCTGTAATGTTCCGGGATTGATGGCGACGAGAGTTCTTGAGAGTCGGAAAGAAAAATTTATTGCGATGACATTGATGTGCATTGCAGTTCCCTGTGCGGCATTACAAGCGATGATTTTTGGTCTTGTAGGAAAATACGGAGGACAATATGTATTAGTCATTTACGGAACCCTTTTGATTGTATGGTTGATTTTAGGATACATACTTAAAAGGTTAGTTAAAGGATTTAGTCCCGAATTACTTGTTGAAATACCACCATATAGGCTGCCTGTATGGAGTGCATTTATTCAAAAATATCGAGTGAGAATATTATTGTTTTTAAAGGAGGCAATGCCTATCGTACTTATAGGTGTTTTAGTTGTTAATATTTTATATGTTATTAAGGCATTTGATTTTTTAGTGTCTATCACGGCTCCAATTATTACAGGATTATTAGGATTACCACGTGAAGCTATTATTGCTATAGTTATTGGGTTTCTGAGAAAAGACGTGGCAGTGGGAATGTTAGCCCCACTAAATCTTACGATTAAACAGTTAATTATTAGTTGCACAGTTCTGTCGATGTTTTTCCCCTGTATCGCAACATTTGTTGTGTTGTTA
>Ga0315289_10001160_pt1 | contig 41179 bp, 39 predicted proteins | sample YL17G11_40_MG_FD_203452 | JGI IMG/M metagenome (GOLD analysis project Ga0315289, IMG submission 203452) | Sediment microbial communities from Yellowstone Lake, YNP, Wyoming, USA - YL17G11_40 | ecosystem: Environmental > Aquatic > Freshwater > Lake > Sediment | place: USA: Wyoming | collected... | reverse complement strand
TGTACGTTTCTCGTTAGTTTGCATAACAATCATTTATACTAACCGCCATAAAAGTTTTTAAGCATTTCTATTTGATAGAAAAAGGCCATATTTCTTTTATGAAACATCATTTCATTTCGTTTTTTAAGCTGGCAATATTCCTCATAATTTTATTTACAATATTCTGGCTCGTTCTCCCTCTCATTCCAAAAATAATTTTCTGGCCAACTTTCGCTTTATTAGCATTTACGTGGTTTTGCTATGAATACAACAAAAGCAAACATGATAAAAAAAGAGTCGCCAAAGCTTTGAAAATTGGATTATTGCTTGTAGCGGCCAATTTGCTGATCAATTACTATTTTGGTTTTCTTCAAGGAGCATATATTATAGAAGTAAACTATAGCCTTTTCTTCGTTCTTGGCAATCCTATCGAGTTGTTGGTCGGATCACTACTTGGAGGGGCTGCATGGTTCTTGCGAATTCCGAAAAAGTTCAACAAAATTTATTCAGCTGTTGACGTTTTGACACTGGCTTTCTTCGGCATGATAGCAGAAGTGATGTTGATAGGAAATGGTCTGCTGACTTACATTGCAGTCGACTCTTTGAATGCTTTTCTTACTTATGCTCTTGTTTGGGCGATTTTGCATTTTGCTTATTACAAAGTGTTGAAATAAAAGAAAAAGTTTTTAAATAAGAGATATGATTAATTAGTAGATTTGAAGGGGCTGTAGTCTAGCCTGGTACTAGTTAATGCTAGCAGCAAAGGACGGGTGGCTCCAGATTTTTCATGGAGCGTTGATAAAAAGATGAAAGGTGAAACCACTTAGCGTGCGTTCAAATCGCACCAGCCCCACTTACTTTTAAATTTTTTATTCATGCCAACCAAAACGGCCTCGTAATGCAACAAAAATAACTCCTCCAAGATTCTTGCTCTTCCAACTTCCATCTTTCATTTTTTCGAAATAAACCAGTTCTTGATCACCGTGCGGAGGACCGATTACGACAACGACAACTCCACCAACTTTTACCTGCTCTTTTATCGGCTCTGGCAATTGAGGGCTTGCTGCAGAAATCAAAACTTTGTCGAACGGCGCTTCCTCTGGCAGACCTTGCGATCCGTCTCCAAGAATCATCTTCACTTTTTTTTCGTATCCTGTTTTCTTCAAATTTTTTATTGCAAAATCATATGAATCTTTGTTGAGTTCTATTCCGAAAACTTTCCCTTTCACACCAACAATTTCTTTCGCATATGCAAGAATAATTCCAGAACCAGCACCAATTTCCAAAAATTTTTCTCCAGGCTTTAGCTTCAACGCATAAAGACTGATTGCATGCATGTGAGGAGCTGAAATTGTTCCGCCACCTGGAATTAGCAACGGCATATCGATGTAAGCAGAAGCAATATTTTCTTCAGGAACAAAATCTTCTCGTTTTACTTTCAACATCGCTCGTTTTACTTTAGGATCAAGAAGATAGCCAAGTTTTTCCAGGCTTGCCAAAACATTTTTTCTCTGTTTCGCCAGTTCTTGAGTAAGAGCCATCAATCTTTAATTGCATCTAATCAAATTTCAATTTATGGATGTTGTAGAAAAAACTGTCCGTGACATAAAGTCGATAAAAATTCAGGGCGCGTATCATGTCGCAGTTGCCGCGATAAAAGCATGGCAGAAGACAAAGAACAAGCAGGAAGCGGCGAAGAAACTTGCTGCCGCCCGGCCTACAGAACCGATGTTGCGAAATGCGTTGCGATATCTGGAAAAAATGGACCATGCAGAGACTCTTCTTGAAAAGCTTGAAGCAGACCAGCGAAAAATTGCTGAGATCGGGGCTGAAAAAATCAAAAGTGGGATGATTGTTTACACGCACTGCCATTCTTCTACTGTCAATGACATTCTCGTTCATGCAAAGCACGACAGGAAAAATTTTGAAGTTCATGCTACCGAGACGAGGCCGTTCATGCAGGGAAGATTGACTGCTACTCAGCTTGCGGCTGCGAAAATTCCTGTCACACTTTTTGTTGATTCTGCTGCACGGCTTGCAATGAAAAAAGCTGATGTCATGATGATTGGGGCGGATGCCATTACTGCTGAAGGTTATGTCATAAATAAAATAGGCAGCGAGCTTATGGCAGAGACTGCAAATCATTATCAAGTTCCAGTTTTCATCTGTACGCACTCCTGGAAGTTCGATCCTCTGACTGTTTTTGGATTTGAAGAGAAGATTGAAAAGCGGGCGGCGAAAGAAATCTGGGAGAGAGTTCCTCGCGGCGTGAAAATAAGCAATTATGTTTTTGAAAAAGTTGATCCGAACAAAATTGCTGCGATAATTTCCGAACTTGGAGTTTTTAAGCCAGAAGCATTTGTTGAAGAAGTAAGAAAAAGTTATAGATGGATGTTTCAATGAAATGCTAAAAATTAAGAAACTTGAATTTTTTCAACAAATACCTTGAATTGTTCTCCAAATATAAATGTAATTATTGTCATTATTCCACTATTTTGTGGTATAAATGTTATTGATTTACTGTTATCTACATAAATTCCTCCAGCTATCGGGTTTCCAACAAAGATTGAAAGCGAATCACTTTGAGTATTTATTGTTGTTGTGAGTGGGGAACCTTTTTTAGGTGAAGTAGATGAAACTGATATGACTGACGTTGTTTCAACACAATGATAACATTTTGAATGAACTATAGATTCTTGACATTCTTGATTGTCAAGACAATTGTTATAACACCAACTTGCATCATAATAACCTTCAGGGCATGGGATTCCTGCAGTACATTTTCCACTTAAATCACATTTTCCTGACTTTCCATCAGATGTCGTGCAATCTTTACCAGTCTGTGGCTGTCCAAAACAAATTCCGTTTACTTCGTTACATGTACCAACCATACACCCATCTGCCGAATTGTATCCCATGCAATTGCTCTTTTCATTTTCTTTCGTGCACTGAACTTTTGATAAGCAGAAACAACAACCGTTAGTACAATCATATCCAGTTTTGTAATCGGCTTGCTTATTCGTCCCACAGAAGTTTGTACATTCAGTTTGAGAATTCACACATCTTCCTCCTGCGCTACCACAAGAAGGCTTGTTTGATACACATTTACTAGTAGAGGTATCACATGTGAACCCGTCACAACAATTCGGGTTGGTGCCTCCACAATTTGAATTTTGAATTCCACAATTTTGATAACCGCATGCCACTTTGCAGTCCCATTGCTGCCCGTAACATCCACTTGTTTTTTCACAATAGTATCGAGCGCTAGGATAAGTGCATTCGCCTCCAGTTGATTTAGTGCAGCCTTCCATCGGAGCAGGAGTTCCGCAGTTCGGATCGCATGAAGGTTTTCCTGACGTGCCTGACTCACATACACAGGCTCCATTAGAACATTTTCCAGATTTATATCCAAGTCCAGTACAATAACTTGGACAATATCTGTCATAAGAAGAACATATCGTGCTAGTATCACTACTGCAATAAAACTCTCTTACTGTGTCTCCATAGCAACTGTCTGTAGATGTACTGCTTTTACTAGTACAAGTTCCTTTTTGGGTCAGAATTTGACCTCCATCTGTATCTGTACAGCTACCTGAAGTTGTGGTTGAAGTTGTGGTTGAAGTTGTCGTTCTTGTTTGCGTTGTAGTTGTTGAGCTCGTAGATGTTATACTAGTAGGTGTTTTAATGCAGCAACACCTTCCAGAAGAACATGAAAATTGTCCTATATCTGTTTCAGTGGAAGAAGAACAGCTAGATTTACAAGAACCACCGTAACCCCAAACTCTGTTACATTCTGCAGTACAACTTAGTTGTTGTGTAGTTGTTGTAGTTGTTGGTGTGTTGCTGCACCTGTTGTTAGTGCCACAATATCTTGAACAGCATTCATTTGAAGTGCCACATGGATCACCATTAACTTTACAAGATGTTGTAGTTGTAGTTCGTGTACTTGTCGTAGTTATTGGTCTAATATCACACCTATTGTTACTATTACAATATCCAGAGCAGCACTGACTGCTCCAATCGCACCAGTTTCCATTAGGTCTACATGATGGTGTTTGTGAAGTAGTTGTCGTTCTTGTTTGCGTTGGTGTTGTTGTTCGTGTTGTTTGAGATGTGGTTCGTGTAGTTGTTCTAGTTGTTGAAGTAGTACTTATTGGCACACATGTTCCACAAGAAGGAGGATTGCAACGATAGCCAGGACCACATTCAGTACTGCTTGTGCAATCACATACTGCAAGTTGTTGAGACGTGAAAAGATTTTGTAGCCATTGGAAGAAATTTACTTGACCGGTAGTTGCTTCTGTCTGCGAAGGCTGAAAAACATTTTGCAAAGAATTCGCAAGATCTTCGAGTGTGTAGGCAAAAGCTGAGCTTACGAAAATTGCTAGAGAGAAAAATAATGCTAGAGAAACAAAAGGAATTGCTTTGCTGAAGAGAATATTTCTATCCATATCCACTATGCAGAATTTTGCTTTTTAAACTTATAAAATTAGTTTTCTTGACTTTTTACTAGCAATAGCAAAATCAACTAAATTGTTATAGAATAAGAAGCTACAAGATTTGCAGTAGGAATATCGCACACAAGGCCAACATTATATTTAGTTCCAGGACTCAGACCTGAGAAAACTTGGCTACCTGTCTTTGATGTGAAGCTTACGGCTTGATTTGTTCCAGAAATTGCAAGTGTTCCTGAGACGTTGTCGTTGGTGCAAGTCCAGCTGCATGTTATGGTTGTGTCAGTTGTCTTGCTGCAAGAAACTGACGTGCTTGTAGTTGCTGTCGTTGTTCCTGTCACAATTCCACCGCAAGGAGGATTGGGACCGAAGCCGAACAAAGTGTACCAGTTCTCGTTCTGCGGAAGAGCACAGCTTCCTGAACTTGGAATGAGCTCGCTAACTTTCTGGCTTGCCTTTCCATAATCGTTGTACGTGTCGACATACGCCTGGCACAAAACAGCTCGGCAGTCTGTCCAGTCTATCACACCAGCATCGGTCTGGCATTCTTGTGCATGGAAACAATAAATCGCATCAGGACAAACCTTCAGCCCAACTTTCGTGTCTGATTCTATCGGCTTGTTCAAAAGATCCTGCTTGAGATTTGTCACGCCGCGGAATTTCGTCGAGCAGTATTTTGCAGCGGCTGCTCTTGTTCCACTCGCTTCGTATTCGCCGCACAACGCCTCGCACTGCTGCCTGAATTCCTTGTATTGATTCGCCTTCCTCAAGTCGTCGATCGTTCCTATCGTTCCAACATTCTGCAAGAAAATTCTTATAACAACTGCTGCAACGACAAGCAAAATAAGTAAGCCGATTATCATTTCAAGGCTCATTTGCGCTTTCATTTGTCCTTTCTTCATTTTAATTACACCTATCAATTATGAATTAATCGGTCTGCATTCTTGATTTGCAACATCAATGACGGCATACAAATTCCAAATCAGATCAACCGGACCTTTCGCTGAAGATACTTTATACTTTGTGTCTGTTAGGTGAAAGATAATTTCAATTCCTGCAAAAGATGCCTGGGCTCTCACAACTTTTCCTCCAATGCTGTCAAAAACTTTATTCAAAGCGCTAAGGTCAACATTAATCTTTGCTGCCGAAGAGGATTTCCAACACAATGCTTGAGTAAGTTCTGGACGTTCGCAATCGACGTTCGTACACGCTGTTGGATTGACTGTATCTGTACAAAGAATTTCGAACTCACATGTGACATACTTCTTTCCATCAGGTTCTTCGAACAATGCTTCATAGTGGTCGCACGCTTTCTCTAATGCAAATTGAAGTCGCTGGGCTGCGGTGTTAGTAGTATCACACGAATCACGAAGTCCTGTTGCTATCGATCTTGTCAGTCCACTTTCCTTAGTATCTTTGTAAAGCTTGTAGTAGAAATTAAAGAATCTGTCCGTAGCAACATCGGCTGCCAAATCTCCGCTGTAAGAGACATATGTGGGCGTACTGACTTCGATGAGTCCGCCTTGCATCGCGCTTGAAGTAAAGCTCTCACAGTTTGAAGTATCTTTCTTTAAACAGTTGTCACGACCTGGGTCGGCTATTCCAATACAATTATAAGGAGAAACGCTTACGCCTAAATTCTTCAACTCGCTTTCAGAAAGTGTCGAGATGTATGCGCCAAGATAATTACGAGTTGTGTTGCTGAGAGCGAAATGAACTTCGTTAAGTTCTGGAGGAGTGGGGGCATCATCGCAATACCAATACGTCTTCGGAACTTGCGTCCCTCCATTTGCAGCTATGTCAACCGACGCGCTTGATGAAGAAAATTTTAAGTTTTGTGTCATAAATTGTTTTGCAAGTTCGAGATTTGAGATAGAAATGTCTTCCTTCTGTCTCTGTGTGATTGTTGCGCCGAAACGGCTTCCTGTAGCTAGCTGGCTATAAGACCAAACAGATACAAGGAGTATTCCAACTAGAGCAAGAATTACAAGTGTAGAATATGCAACACCTTTTTTCATGACAGCTCTCCTTCTTCTCCTAAAAAATTTATGAATTTGGGTCAGTATAAGCTTTACTTTAATTGTTAAACTTTATCTACAAACTCAGTCATTAAGACCATTGATATATGTAGGCAGTTGTATACACTCCAGCAAGCGAAACTGGGACTGGAGTTGTGACTGTACGTATGTCAACTCTGACTGGTGGTTGTGTTCCAGCTACAAGTTCTGGCTTTCTTTTCGGAGTTACAGAAGTGATGACATCTTTCACTGCATTAACGACATCTGTCGGATTCTTCAAATTGAACATCTTCCCTCCGGTCGCGTCTGCGATTTCATTCATATATTGCGTCAAAAGATTTCCACAGTTGCACTGAAGGTCTGTATATCTTTCGATAGTTTGCCCGCCTGCATACAGAGAGCAGACAGTCCCACATGGGTTGGCTCTCATTGGAAAAACTATGAGATTATTTTTCAGCGAAGCATTAATTCCGTTCTGAAGAGCAATATGTTGAGCGGCGTAGGAACTAGGACTATCAGCACAGCATGTGTTGCCTCCTAAACACTCGCTTCCTTGCGGTAATTCGTCAGAAAGAGGGATTCCTACTTTTATTGAAAAATCTTCCCATCCTTCCTTCGGCCCGCCCTTTGCTGCGCATGCAATTCCATTTCCCCAATCCTCGTCGCGCTGACCTCCACTCCCAAAGCCTGGACAGACTGATGCTGTCAATCCAACACAATGTAAATATTCTTTTTCAGGAAATCTGCTGCATGCAATTGGCCCGAGATCTTCATGCGTACCCAGTTTGCAGCAGTTGGCCCCGCCAAGCAACAAATAAATCGTCGCGGTGACCTTTCTTGTCTGTCTCAAATCCTCAATAAGAAACGGTAGGTTCTTCGCCATTTCCTCAACATCATCGCACAGGCTTGTCGAAGTGTCAACGACAAACACTATTTGAATTTCAGGCTGAATGTCTGGTTGAGGGACGTGCAAATACCATTTTCCTTTTCCATAAATCTTGTCAAACCTCCACTCCAACTCTTTCTGGACATTTATTTTTCCGACCACCGGACCGAAATCAACCGTATCGTTGCCGACATAAGCAGCAATTCCAATCAACTCAAGCATCGTCTTGCCGCTTCTTTCTTCAGTCGCATAAAGAACTGAGTTTGCTCCTGCATACACTCCTTCTTCCACATGTCTCTCCACGACCAGTCCAAAACTTCTTCCTGCCCCTCCGACAAGATAAACTCTCAGCATAATTATAACTCCGATTATCGCGATTGATAAAATCAGAAAAGACATTGTCTCGAACACGACTGCTTTTTTTCTGCTTCTTCTATTGTTAATATTGTCAATCATGAATTAACCACCATCACTCCATCAACATAACTTAATTTAAGATTATATTGTCCTGCAGATTTTATTTTTTCAAAGTCCATCGCGCACGACATTTTTCTACAGCTGTTTTCTTTGCTCATAGAACAAAGTTGTCCTTGCGCCGCATTGTATGAAAGAGGATAGCTTGTCATTATTTGGAACGATCCTTTACTCAGCCTGTTTGTCTTGAACATCTCGCAATACCAGTCAAGCATTCCAGAAATTTTTTCCAACTCGCCGTCGACAAGATGAACTTGCAACGTTCCAGTCCTCGTGAGTTTGTCTGAATATCTGACTGCGATAGGAATTGAAAAATCAAGCGAGTTGCGGAATGCTGCATCACGAGAGAACTGGCTCGCGCCAAAACTCCATTTGCTCCCTTCAACAGTCGCTCCTGACGAACGCTTGAACTCAATCACTGTCACACGCCATCCAAAGTCCAAACTTCTCGCGCACTCCGGCTCGTAATTAGCATATTTTGCAGCAAAATAATTTAACTTGGTTATGTCAACAATATTTGCATACAGTCCTTCTGTCACTGTGGAACGATATGCAAGACAATCCTCTGAATTTGCGAGCACAAGCAGGATGTTCGTTGCATCCGCCACCAAGTCCAGTCCTTGTTGTGCCTGACGCTCACGATTGCCAAAAGATTGGATTGAGTTGTACAAAATTAGCAATAGCACGATTGTCATGACTAACGAAAGAGGTTTTATTATGTAGGAAAGCTGTCCTTTCATTTTTATGGCACCACACAATCAATACCAAATGGTTGTTTACATAACTCGTTGTACATGCAAAGTGATGGGTCTGCTGAACTTGTTTTAGGAATGTTTGTGTCGTATGCATAACCTCTTGTTGCATCTATCTTACCATCGTTTTGAGCATAAAGTCCTTGATCATTCCACATGAGACAAATTGTAGTATACTGAATAGAATTTAGTGGAACAACATAATGGTTAGTAGCATCAATAGACAACCAATTCCCCCAATTTCCTTCACATTCAACTGGCTTGCGATTTTCAGGCTCATTCGGATCACATTTTAGCAAAAGCCATGCGTGAGCAGAATTTTGGGTGAGGTCAAAAACAGAATAGACATTCTTGGCTGGCACACCTAGGGTTCTAAGTATTGAAAGAACTGCAGTTGAATGATCTATACAAAATCCTACTCCATTACATTCGCTTAAGTATGATGCATCTTCGCAAGCAGCTCCTTGAATCCCACAGCATCGAGGAGCATTGTTTGTATAATTTTCATTTGTTGATACAGTTAATGATGCACTCTGCATTCTATTACATGCATCCTGATACCTTGCAATATCCCATGCCCAGCTTTCTGGAACTCTGTCAGTCCAAGTTTTTATTAACTCTTTTATATCCCAATTCCTCCTGTCAAGGAACTTTTGAATCTCATCATTACATAGTTGAAAAATATTATCCCTCCACACAGGGGTAAAACCAATAAAGTTTCCTTGAGCATCAAAAACATTCATATAGCAAACTGATTTGGTAAATGAACCACCGCTTTGGCAACCGATTTTGGTACCAGGATCATTTTTGCAATCTTGTGAGCATGTATAGAATGTTTCCCATCTAGTTTTGTTGCCAGGCCCCCATCCGTTCGTCGTTCCAGGTCGTCCCTCGCATATTCCATTTCCACAACATGACATCGGGTCGCTCAACTTTTTGCAAATATTGTCGCTAGGACAAGCTATCAGACCCTCACAGCAAGAATACATATCAGCCTTTTCATTTTCTTTCGTGCATTTGTTTTGGCATGCTTCTGAGTCGGGGCAGTCCGGATCACAGATGTTAGCAGAATCTTTGCAGTCAAGGTCGCATACTCCGTCTTTCGGAAGAGTTATCTTGTTCGGTTTCGTCGCAGTCTCGTTTATGCATCCTGTATAGCAAATCCCATCTGCCTGCTTGTACTTCACCCCATCCACTTCGGTTACTTGATCGCTCGGAGGACAGTCTGGATCGCACACTCCTGTGTTACCGTTGGAATAAGTTGTGTAACAGTCTTTGTCGCACATTCCATCTTTTATGTTGTTAGAGTCAGGATCGCAAACGCTGTCAGGATTGTTGCTTGGATCAACACAATCAGTATCGTACACACTGTCGCTCACATTTCTGTAACAATCCGGATCGCAAATTCCGTCACCGACTTTAACGCAGTAAGGATTGCACACGTCATCCACAACCGAACTCTTGCACACAGGATCGCACTTGCTTTGAACAGAGCAGACTGGGTCACATGTAGCATCTCTAAGATCGCATTTGCAAACTCCGTTCGCAACATAAACTCTCCTGTCGTTGGCAGTTTTTATTATGCAAAGGATGGAAGGATTAGTGTAACTTTTCGGACTTGTATAAGTCATTCCGACTGTAGATTTTCTGACAGCGTGACCGCCATATTCAATGAGAACTATTTTGTAATCTATTGTCAAGTTGAGTTGAAATCCTTTAGGGAGTGGTTGCTCGATGAAGATCGAACCTGCGGCGGCTGACGCCCTGTCAATAGCAGTCGACACATCGCGTGCAACAGATTCGTAAGCAGACTCGTACGTTACAGCAGTTTGCTGTTGAAAAACAAGCTGTATGACGAGAACAATTATTATGAAAGAAATTATGACTCCTACTGCTTCCAAAAGAGTTTCAGAAATCACTACTGATCCTTTCTTATTTTTATTTTCATTCCCGTTTGTTTCTTTCAAAAGCAGCACACCTAAGAAATAATTCTTTTGGGTAGAACATAAATGCTATGGTTGAACTTTTTTTAAATGATCATTGTTGTGGTTGTTGAGGTTGCTGTACTTGCGCTTGTTGTTGATGCTGCTGTTTGAGTACTTGTAGTTGTTATTATCGGTAATGTGTCTCCGACTATAGGAACTGCAATTGTCTGGATGAGCTTGTAGTCGGTTTTGTTGATTTGAAGATAGAATTTGTTTACCGGAGGATTGCCTGAGAGTCTGGAAAGAAGGGTTTGAAGAGTTGACTTGAAAGAAGGAGTGCCGATGTAAGTGAATTTCATGTCGCAAGAAACGATGCCGCATCTTGGAATGTTTTCATCAAAGAACTGCAGACAAAGATAATTTCCAATATAACTTCGTCCTTTCGTAATATCTTCTGACACTTTGTCCGGCGGGGCTTCGTCGCTTTCGTTCGCAACATAAATCGCACGAGTGTTTTCAGGAATCGCGACTGAAATGTAGGCAGTTCGTCCTATTCCACCTTTCAAACATATGTCATTCATTTTTGTTCCCAAGTCAGAAAATTGTTCGAGGATGAGCTGCTTCTGGCTGACTTCTGACTGACGAAGGATGAAAATAGATCCGAAGACGAGTAGCATAAGCCCCAGCACGACGCTGAGTATTATCCAGATCCATTCAGCAATTCCTTTCATCTTTATTTTCATAGTTCCTTTCATTTCATCACTCGCTTGGATAAGTATTTGATATTTCAATTACTCTGTCAAATCCAGAATAAGAAATCTGCATGTATATCGTGCTGTTGTCGAACTCCCATTTTATTTTGTCTTGCTGATCTTCCGCATATTTCGAGGAGATGCATTTGCTGCAATCGTCAGGCAGGCAGGCGTTGTTGGGAATTGTTTTGCAGTCAAGAAACTTTGTCACGTTTGCTTCTGTTATAGTGTTGACTCGTCCGGGCATTGAAATCTTGATCGTTGCAATGTTGCAGACTGCCGACTGCGAATCAAGACCGTTTCGATGATCCTTCCAGCAATTCTGCACGTAGTCGACAAGCCGAGTAGATATTTGATCGACACTTCCAGAAATCTCGACGTTACTTCCTTTCGTTTGCGTTGAGAAAAAATAAAATGTTGTAGCGATGAGAATGATCGCGATGGCAAGAGCTATGACGATTTGAAAAAATTCTGGTATAGATTCTAGTATTCCTTTCATTTTTAATTCTTACCTTTGGTTAATTAACCGGCTTTTCAAAGACTTGCTCGTCCTCTGTCACAATTAATAAGCGGGACCACATTTCGTCTTGCAATCTCACTCCTATGGATTTTGCAGGTTTTTCCTGATAGATAGTGTTGCTGATTAAGCCGAATGAGCTGATATTTTTTCCTTTGCTTGTGAAATATTCTGTCGCAAGTTCTTTCACTTTCTGATCTGAAATATCTGCTGGAGGCATTTCACATTTATGAGTCGCTGTCTCGCATATTTCATACTTGCTTGAACATCCACAATCATCACAGCAATTTTCCATATTTTCAAACGGCTCGCAAACTCCATTGCCACATTTTGAAGAAATGCATTTCTTCTTTACTTGATCGCAGTATGAATTAGAATCGCACTTACAATCTTTCGGACAGTCGACACAATTTTCTGAAGAATCACAAACATTGTCACCGCACACGACAATCTTTCTCGGCACAGTGAAAATGAACACAACTGCTGCAATTGCTGCAACCAATATCAAAACTAAAACAATTCTAAGGTAATTTTTTTCTATCATACTATTCACTTAATATTAAACATTTTTTATTTTTAAGGTCGGATCGCCGTACATTAAGTTTTCATGCAATTGTCTGAACATACAACTTTGTGTTTCTGAATCGCTTGCTTGAATATTTGAGTAAGCAATTTTACCAGTAAGATAAGCCTTTCCGATTGTATTTCCAACTGAAAAATCTTTTACAACTAAAGCGTATAATGTTCCTATCATATAATCTCCGCCAGGAACATTTGGACATGAATTGCCGTCCATAATCCCACCGAATTGTGTTAAAGTGCCTCCGAAATAAACAGCACCGCCATACTTCAAAAATTCTATTGGTACAGAATCTGACGATTGTTGTTTGTTTTTTATATATGAACTGTAGCAAGGCATCATCAACCAAACAGAATCTTTTACGTTCAAACTTGAAACTTGAGTTGATGTCATGAAGAGTCTTCCTGAGTTGCATGGATCATCCATGAACGGCTGAGGAGAAGGAATATCGCCGTGCATCAATAGATTGAACAACTTATGTCCGCTTATTGTGGTGTAAGAAGTGCTTGAATCGTGACATACAGAGGAGAAGCAATTTGTGTTAAATGCATCTTTATTGAAACATATTCCACTAGAAGCTTTACGACAACCTTGAAATGCAAGTTCCATAATTATTGAATATTTGTCAGAAAGGTCTAGGCCCCCAGAATTATGAAGATTTGTGTACGTGTCCAAAGAATTGAGCAGAACATTAATATCTCCGCCATTCGGATCTGGTATTCTTCCAACAGGAATTTCAGGCACGTAGTCTTTTGTATAATCTGCATAAACATCGTCGCTTTGGAATGTTGCTTCATTAGGATCTGCACACGCGCCCACAGAAACTTCTGGCTGCGGGAATGTTTTGTATCCGCCAACGATGAGAAGATATTTTGCTTTCGTCTTAGGCAAGAGTTGATCCAAAACTCCATCGATGTTGTTCCAGTCTCCAGCACTCGTCACTTTACTACCAATAAGATTCGAAGTTTTGTCTTCATCGAGATAAAGAAGAGTTCCGGAGAGGCCGTCTTTGGCCAGAGATTTAATGTATTCGCCAATCTTGTTTTCTAGCTGAGATATTTGATCGTCAGAATAAACTGCCTTTAAATTTGTCTTCAATGCAACAATGAGAACATCTCCTCCAGCCACACAAGTAGTTCCATTCCAGTTCTTCCCCTCAGGACAGCAATGGCTCGTATCTTCACAATACAAATCTTTCTCGCATTGAGATCCGCACACGCACAAATCTCCTTCCTTCAATCCTATCGTCGGGCTACATCCAGCAAAATCGGCATCACTCGCCTGTGGGCAGCACACGTTCTGCGGGTTGTAATCGCTGCAAGTCACGCCGCCACCAGGACAATCCACCGAGTTAGCGCATGTCTCGCCCCTTTCGGCATCGCAAAACAAATCTCCGCTACAGAAAAAGTTTTTGTCTTTCTCTCTCTTGCAGTCTGGGTCGTAGCCGTCAACCCCTTCAGGCGCGTCCTTGTTGCAGACAGGAGAGCACCAACCATTGCAAGTTCCATCGCACACATAACATTTCTGGTCGTAAAGTCCGTAAGGATTTCCTTCGCCAACTTGTCCGTCACAGTCGGGGTCGCAAATGTTCTTGCTGTTCACGCAATCCGGGTCGCATACTGCATCTGTTATTCCCTGTGAGTTCGGATCACATACATCGTCATTCTGCGTCTTGAACTTCCAAACGCATCCTGGGTCGTAAGCCTTGTAAGGGTTTGTGTGATTGACATAACAGTCAGGATTACATTTGTTCTGTTCAATTCTTTCACGAGCATCTTCAATATCTATAGTTTTGTTTCTGTTGACATCGATGCATGCAAGATTGCACGGAATGTCATGCTTCTTTCCGTCGTCACAAAGCGGATCGCAAAGTTTTCTGTAGATGCATGACTGATCGCAGACCTCGTCGTAAGGGTCGCAACCTTTTGCTATTTGTTTGATAAGCAAATCTCCTTTCGGCTGTCCGACAAGAGAAAGTTGGATCTGATCGTCAAACTTGATTGGATAAAATCCTGCATTCCCTTTTACAAGTATCGCTCCTATTCCAAACGGCTCGGTCGTGTTGTAAAAAATCAGTTTTCCATTATTTGCAATTCCTGCAAGCAGAGCAATTCTTGCCATGTCATCTTTGGAAATTGAAAAACTCATTGTTATGTTAGAAGTGCTGATACCACACTGGTCGCTGTAGATTGCCTGGAGAAGAGTCTGGAAGTCTTGGATAGAAACTCGCTCTCCATTGTAAGCCTCGCAGATGTTGTACGGGGATTTCTGAAAAACTATGTCAACAAATTTTTCATATGCGACCTTGATCTGAGCTGGGACTCCTGTCTTGACGCTCGTTCCGAAATATTCCACAAGGCCAATTCCGACTACAATAATTATCAAAAATAAAATCATTACTGCAATCAAGTCGAATTCCATTTTTCTTTTTCACCTCTTCATACGATTCTCTCTGCATACGATTCTATATCATTTTTCATGAAATTTTTCAAATCACTTCAATCCTATGCTGGAACGCGTTGTACTTTATCACAACTGTGACTTCCGTCCCGCTGATAGTGCCTATCTGCCAGTAAACCTTGTTTAGATCCCCGCAAACGAATGGGCTGCGTTCGACATCCAGAAAATTATTTGGCAAGATGTTGCAGTATCCTTTCTGCTGGAAACTCGCTGCAATATCCTCTTCTTTTATCTCTCCATCAATCCTTTTCAGAAAAATTTCGTAGCAAATGAAAGTTATTCCGCTCTTTCCGTCATTCGCCTTTTCATGCCAGCACTTCATCATATTTTCCGCAAGACTGTCAACAATCTTTGACTTTTCCGTCTCTGTCAGAATGAATCTCTCTGTCTCAGGCTGTATTGTACATTCCTTGATTGTTGGTTTTATTGACGCTGGAATTGGTAGAGCGAGAATGACTCTGTAAATTCTGCATAGTGCAGGCTCGCCAGTGCTTGGAAGAAGTGATTGAAAAATTGAAAGTATGACAAAGGCGGCAACTATTGCAATAAGAATTTCAGCAACGACTTTAAAAGCGACTCCTTTTGTTCTCATCTATCTCACAATTTCTATCTCAAATTTTCTATCTTACAATTATCTTGTTGCCAACATCCTGGAATCCAATTATCAGAATCCCTCTTGTGAAATCTGCTCTTATCTCAACATTATTTCGAATCGAGGATGAAACTCTTTCCAAAATTCCTGAAGATTCAAAACTTTTTCCGATAAGGAGGAAGCAGTTCGTGTCTTTCTGCTCGTCTTCCGGAACTGAAGTCATGGTACTGTAACAGCTCTCTATGTACGAAGCGATCTCACTTGCAGAGAAGGAATCTTTCTCTATCTGCTTTGGAAAGTCCTGTGTAGCTGGTTTGCCGAAAAACTTGTTGATGAATCCTTTTACAATGTTTCTTACTTGATCTGAAAATGATATTATGAGTCCGATGATGACAGCGACTGCTACGAGAAGTATAAGTATCTTGAATATCGTCTCTAAGGCCATCTCTGCTTTCAATCTTTCTGGTAGCATAATTTAACTTAGGTTTGTAATAATAATAAATTATGGAAAGCGTTTCATGGGGCAGAAAAGGTATGAAGGGAATTTCTGTTTGGATATGGATCATTGGTGGATTGATTATCGGACTGGTTATGTTCACAATTTTCATACAGTTCCTTTCATACATCACAAGGGCCAGAGAGGTTGAGTCAGCAAAAGCAACCTTCCAAGAGCTGGCAGGAAATGCAAGAAGCATTTGCCAGACAATCGCAGGTGCAGGGTCGAGCAAACTTGAGAAGACATATGTTTTTCCTGACGCAGTGTCGGACTTGTATTCCGTCAACAGCACGAGCAAATCCACTGCCGTGCCATCGGAACCGAGAAGCTATGGAAGATATATTTGCATGAAGATCTACGAAGAAAGTATTTGCGAGAATATCAAATGCAATGTCGAGATGTCAAACATAAAGAATGTTCCTAGCCTCACCACAACGATAAACAAAATTATGGGAAGGATAGGAACGAAAGAATACCAACTTGGCATAACAAAAGTCAGTTGTGGCGTTTCTGTTTTGAAATATGGAGAAGTACCGAGAGACTTTTGTATTGACAAGTGTTCGGAAGTTATTTCTCTCGTGGGCTGCCAGGACCACACCACAGTAAGTCTTGTAGGAAACAACACGCTCGTCATGACAGATTTCAATCCAATTTCAGATTGCTGCGGGAATTATCCGGGCGCATTGAACTTTTTGAGGAATGTCGCGAAATACTTCGGCGGAAATAAAATCCTGCTTGTGTGGGAGAGCAATTTCACGAATCCTGCGAACGAAAGATATGCTGTCATTAACGATGCGCTAAGAGCGGATGGATTTGAGGTAACAAGTTTCAGGCATAAAGAAAAAATCACGCCAGCCGTGCTCGAGGGAAAGGATCAACTGTGGGTATATTTGCCGGGGTGGTGCAGTGAACAGCCTGAGGTTCAGAGGACGGTCGAATGCACGGAGTTTACGAAATGGGAGCAGGGTGAGTATGAGGCAATAAGAAATTTTGCGAATTCCGATAGCAAGCTCTTCATCGTGACAGACCATTCGCCATATACAAAGCAAACAGTTGCCAACAACATCCTCTACAACATGGGGCAGAATGCAAGAGTTCTGGAAACAAAAGTATGCGGATCGCAAGGTAGCATTGTCAAGACGAACAATGTCACATCGAATTATATCACTCAAGGAATAAATGAGTTCAGCTTCCTAGCTGCAAGTGAAATTATCTGCTAATTTATTTTATTCGATCTCAAGCCTTCACGATAATTTTTCCAAGATTCATGTCGTATTTGATTAGAACTATTGACTGGTCGAGGATGACGCTGCCACTGACATCCCATACAATCTGATCGTTGGTTCCACAATTTCCGCTATACGGAATTGATGCGCCGCCTTCTGTCAAGACAGCAGAATTCTCCAACTCGCTGCATCCCCCTTCCCTCTCCATTATTTGTGTCATCAAAGTTTCGGTGACTTTTCCAGGATGTTTGTCGAGCAGAAGATTGTAGCAGACTATGTCTTTCTTTATTGTCGGAGTAATTTCTTTCCAGCAGACTATCGAGTAGGCTGCAATGTTTCTTGCGAGCTCTTCTGGCGTGTCAGCCGAGATTGTAACATACTCTGACTGATCGAGCGGTTTTTTGCAGAACTCTGACTTCTGCTGCAAAACATTTTGGTAAAAGTAACAGAAAGTTCCTTTCAACAATGACGAAAGCGGACCCTGGACAAAAAGCAGAAGAATCAGCACGCCTGTAATACCGATGACAATTATTCCGAGTATATCGATTGCAATTCCTTTTTTAATTAATTTTTTATTTCTGTTTTTTTCTTCACTCACAATTATCACATTATCATTTGTTATTGCTAAATCACCGTACTGCACATTATACTCCACCAAATATTCCACCCAATCCTCCCTCTCCAATTGCCGGGAACAGAGATCCTGATATTGAAAGACCGACCACCATGACGATTGAGTAAAACACCAGCCCGATCATAAGAGATTTGCCTATGTAAAGATTTCTTGTCGTGCGGTCAAATCCGTTTCTTATTCCGTTCAGGAAGTATGCAAGGATGACAACCGTTTCTATCATATAGATTCCGACAACGACCTGGAATATCGTGGCAGGAATCACCTCCTCAACTCTTATCAGTCCTAACATCTCGCCGAACTTGAGCGTGCCACCCTGAACAAAGGAGCCAGAAAGGTTGAAAGTGGACTCTATGGTAGCCAGGAATTCTGCTATTCTCTGCAGAAGTTGAATTATGAATGTTGCCATCGCAGCTACAATTCCGGCAATGAAAGGTGCGATGAAATTTGACTGTAGTGAGATGGCTGCTGCGACCTCGTCAAGCAATTCCTTCAAAAGATTTTCAACGTTCTTTGTCTTCAATAGGAATGATGAGATCGTGCGTGCGGCGGTTGAAAGGATCGCGGCGGATTTTTCTGAAGCAGAAACGAGGACCTGCATGATGTCTCTTATGAGAATTGAAGGGTAGCGAATCATCACTCCGTAACTTGGATCGAACACTGCCTTCTTCAACGTCATGCCCATCTGTCGAATGTTTTTCAGAATTGTTTGGAAGAATGAATACATTGGAGAGGACTCAAGCTTGTATTGCCTGTACTTGTTGAGAGTTTCTTCAAGAGCCGTTTCAACTGGGATGCCAGACTGCATCACGTCGCTGAGCCTGAACAAGCCAATTTGAAATTCGTCCTCCATCGCTTTTATATCATCCCTTATCTTCACTCTCTGGAAGCTCGTACCGTAAAAGTAAATTATCAAGCCCATGCTTATTCCCCAGATAATGCTGAGGCTGTAGATACAAAATTCGAGAGCATGATCGTACTGATTTTTCAAAATTATTTTCCATTGGTCTACAAAATCCGGCGTGTCCACTATCGAAAAGTATTGAGATGCGAAAGTGATGAAGTATGCGATTCCAGGAATCATGACAAAGAACATCACAAGCAAGGCCACTGGCAAGGCGGAAATGAAGTACTTCTTTCCTCCAAATGTCATGGCAAACTTTCCGTCCGGCGGCAAGTCTGGGTGGTTGGAAATGTCTGGGTATGCGAACGCTCCTGGGCGTTTCGAAATTGTTCTCCTCAAGTAAAAGTAGTTGAACAGAGGGAGAACTCCAATGTAGCCGAAAATCAGGTAGTAAGGATTGACTTCTTTATGCAGAAATATAGAGATCATCGGAAACATAACAAGTCCCATTATTGGAAAAGTTATTCCCATTGTATGTATTAACATAATCGGCGTGCGCAAGTTGCGTGAATATTCTTTCATCTTTTCGTACGTCGAGTCGAGAATGTAAGTGAGAGTCTTGTCTAGCGTTCGCTCGCGGGCCACCTCAGAAGTCTCGAACGACAGAGCTTGTATCAAGTTCATCGATTCAACAAATTCCTTGTCCCACAACAGCCACTTTGTTATCTTCGAGCTGATTGCATCATTTATCCTAACGAAGCGGCGTACTTGCAAGTCCCAGATAATTTTTTTCAAATCCCGGCCAATCGGGCCGTGTGAGTGGGCTGCTGCAAAGCGCAACGCCCCTTCTATTTGTGGATTCAGCCTAAGGTAAATCACCATGTACAAAATTACTTTCACTGTTTCGTCGCTCGCTTTGATTTTCGTGACGGCTGAGAGATAGGATGGATAAGTGAAGAACATGTATGAAAAAACGAGAGGAAGAATTGGCAGAAATATTACTGCAGTGTCCTTTATCAAAAGAAGCGGCATCGTCACTGCAAGGCCGAGTATAGCTGTGAGAACTGTGAGGGAGAAGACTTGATCTGGCGTCACGTCAAGTTCTGTCACAAGAAGCTGCTGGTTGAGGCTGTTCGCCATGCTCGCAGGAGCATTCAGCTTCAGTGTTTTATAGGAAAACTTGCAGGCGTTTCTAAACCATTTTGTGAAACCCCCCTCTTCCTCAGGGCTGCTCTCTTGAAGAAATGCCTGATATTCGCGCGAGATAAAATCTTGCGCCTGTCGCTTGATGACATGCTCGTCAAGATTCTCTTGCCGTCGCATGCCGAAAATTTTTTCAAACACATCAATTATGCCCATCAAAAACCCTTCAAAATAAAATTCAGCTTCTGTAAGTTTAAAGATTAGTTTGACTGTTTGAAGATAGTTTGAAGAATAGTTTAAAGATTGCCAAAATCAATATTTTTTCATGAGCATTGACTGGTATCTTGAATTTGTCGATCAAAAATACAAGCCATCAAAGAGTGATTTAGTTTGCTTGTTCCGAATAGATCCTGCTAAAGGAATATCGATGAAAGAAGCTGCTGGAAGAGTTGCTAGCGAGTCCTCGGCCGGTACATGGACGACTCTTTACAAACTCCCTCCTCGCGTCAGAAAAATAATGGCCAAAGCTTTTGAATTCAAAGGAAATTTTGTCAAAGTTGCTTATCCGATCGGACTTTGGGAACCTGGTAATGCACCACAACTTTTGAGCGGAATTGCTGGAAATATTTTTGGAATGAAAGCTGTTGATGGTTTGAGGCTGATTGACGTTTCGCTTCCAAAAGAATATTTAGAACATTACAAAGGCCCGAGTCGTGGAATTGAAGGAATAAGAAAAGTTTTGAAAGTGAAGAAGAGGCCAATAACAGGAGCTGTGCCAAAGCCAAAGATTGGATACACCTCCAAAGAGCATGCTGCGATGGGTTTTGAGACGTGGATGGGAGGGTTTGATATTGTCAAGGATGATGAAAATTTGACGTCGACCTCTTTCAACAAATTCGAAGACCGTGTCGAAGCGTTGGCAAAAGCAAGGGACAGGGCAGAAAAATTGACTGGATGTCAGAAATCAGCCTTTGTAAACATCACGAGTGAATCGCGAGAGATGATCATGCGGGCAAAATTACTTCACAATTATGGTTTTGAATTTGCTATGATTGATGTTCTCACAGCGGGAGTTTCGTCAGTTCAAACAATGCGTGAAGTGTGTGCTGACTTTGGCATGGCGATTCATGCTCATCGCGCAATGCATGCTGCCTTTGACAGAATTGAAAATCATGGGATGACAATGTATTTCCTGGCAAAACTCATGCGCATGATTGGCATTGATTCTATTCATGTCGGCACTGCAGTCGGAAAGTTGGTTGGGTCGAGGCATGATGTCAGCGCAATCGCGAACATGATAAAATCTTCACATGTAAAGAAGAGCAAGGAATTTTTGGAGCAGAACTGGTATCACATAAAACCAGTTATGCCAGTCTCATCAGGCGGACTTCATCCTGGCATAATTCCGAAAGTTATGGAAATTTTAGGAAATGATTGTTGCATACTCGTCAGCGGTGGAATCCACGGTCATCCGAAAGGAACGAGACAGGGAGCGATAGCAGCGATGCAAGCGATAGAAGCAACTATGAAAAGAATCTCACTCAACGAATATGCGAAAAAACATAAAGAGCTTTCGCTTGCTCTTGAGAAATGGGGAGCATTAAGCCCAATCTAAAAAAATTGAAAATAAAAAATCTAAAACGTAAGGTAAGATGTAAGAAATAAATTATTAATAGTGGTTGTGTGAAAAAATTCCATTATATCGCAGTTGTCGTGATTTTCATGATAATAACAGTGAATGCTTATCTTTACTTGAAATATGGCAGCTCGAATGTAGATGTTATTTTTGACCCTGGCAACAAACCTCCATCAGAAACCACTACAACTACTGAAAATATTCTTCCGAGATTTATCGAAACAAAATGCAACAACACTTCAGATTGTTCTTGGCAGTCGACAAATTGTTGTGGAGAGAACGCTGGGGCGAAGTGGGAGTGCATAAACGGAAAGACATTTCAGTCAGGATGTTCAAAGAATATTTTATGCCCGCAGTTCATTTCGCCAAAGCCTTCTTCATCGTGTGTTTGCGAGCAAGGAAACTGTGTTGAAAGATAATTAACAGAAAATAAATGAGAAATAAAATAATTGATAAAAGGGAAGAAAGAAAAAAGATGAGTAAATATGACACTGAAACTCAAGGTAAAAACAATTGGGCTTGAGACTGGTGGAAAGCCGATAGTAATTTTAAATAGGGAAGATGCTGACGAAATTGGAGTAAGAAGCTTAAGCAGAGTGAGAATCCAGTATCGTGACAAAGAAATAACTGCAATTGTCAACATAAGCTCTCAAGTAATCGGTCACGGACATGTTGGCGTTTCTGAAGAAGTGAAAAATATTTTGAAATTGAGGCAGGATGTAGAAGTTTTTGTTGAAGTTGCAAAGTTTCCCTCCTCGCTTACGTACATAATCAACCGCCTCAAGGGAAGGAAGCTGAACTATGATGAGATAAGAGAGATAATCAAAGATGTTGTTGAAGGAAACTTGAATGAAATAGAAATCGCGGCGTTCATTACTGCGTTAAACAATTATGGATTGGATCTCGACGAAGCGGCGAATCTCGCAACTGCTATGATAGAGACTGGAGACAGGCTTCACCTGAACAGAAAGCTTGTTGTTGACAAGCATTCGGTCGGAGGAGTTCCAGGCGACAAGACAACTCTTCTTGTCGTGCCTATTGTCGCGGCGGCCGGGCTGACAATTCCAAAAACTTCCTCTCGTGCAATCACATCCGCGGCGGGAACCGCTGATCGCGCTGAAAGTCTGATGAAGGTTGATTTGAACATTGAAGAGATGAAAAAAGTTGTTGAAAAGACGGGTGGATGTTTCGTCTGGGGAGGGGCTCTTGACATGGCACCAGCTGACGATATTTTTGTTCAAATAGAATTTCCTCTATCAATCGATCCAATGCTTCTTCCGTCCATAATGAGCAAGAAAAAGGCTGTAGGCGCGAATTATGTTGTCATCGACATACCGACAGGAAGGGGAACCAAAATAAAAACTCTTGGTGATGCAAACTTGCTTGCAAAAGATTTCATCACACTGGGGCAAAAACTTGGCATTAAGACGCAATGTGCAGTTACATATGGTGAGCAGCCTGTCGGCTATACAATCGGCCCAGCGCTCGAAGCGAAAGAGGCTCTGGAAGTTTTGATGAGAAGGAAATATGTTCCTGACATCATCGACAAGGCTACACACATCGCAGGAATTTTGTTCGAGATGACTGGCAAGAAAAACGGGCAGGAGCTTGCAAAGGAAATACTAAAGTCTGGAAAGGCCGAACAGAAGATGAGAGAAATTATCGGACTTCAGCATGGAAATGCAAACATCAAGCCGGAAGACATAAGCATCGGAGACAACGGACTTGACTTCCACACTGAAAAATCTGGAGTTGTGTTATGGATAAACAATACTGCGCTGGTCGAGATTGCAAGGGCGGCAGGCTCTCCAAAGGACAAGGGCGCGGGGATCGTTCTTTACAAGAAGCTCGGGGATCGCGCTGCGAAGGGTGAAAAACTTTTCACAGTTTATTCAGAAAAGCAGCAGAAGCTCGAACGCGTGAGAAAACTCATGGAAGAAAATCAGATAATTGGCGTGGGAGACAGAATGGAAATGCTGATACATCATGTGAAAGAAATTCCTGTCCACAGAAAGACTTTCATTCTCGAAAGATAATTCTTGCTTTTTATTTTCATTCTATTTTTTCTGTTTTATTCTATGCTTTATTGTTTTGACAACACGATGCTTATTGTTGAAACGTTTATCTTCGATTTGTCTTCTAGTTCTCTCTCTTCTGTATTGATTTGTATATCTTTTATCTGAATATCTGTTATGAATCTTCTTCTGACAATCTCTGCCACGTCAACTGCCCGACTGATTGCCTTTCCTCGAGCTTTGATATAAACTTCTTTCTTTCCATCGCTGAATTGTATGATTACTCCGAGAACATATGCCATCGAGGGTGAGCACCATTATTATCTAATGATTGTGCCCCACGAATATGGTATTATCTTCTGCATTTTCTGATGTTTTTTGTACCATTCAAGCACCTCCTGGTTTACTTTACTAATTCTGACATGTTGATATGTGATTGTTCAACTGATTAACTGAACTGGAGATAATTTGCAATAATTTACTATTCTATTTCTCAATTATTAAAATTAAATGTTTTGCGACTGCTAGTCACTACTGCCCAGGCCTCGAACTCCATTTTCTGTAGAGCTCTTCGTAAGTCTTTCTCGGTCCTTTCTTTCCTGAGAAGAAGAATCTGTAAAGCAAAAATGCAACTATTGCGATTATTATAAGAACTGCGAGTATTATCAGCCAAGTGTTGTCTCCTCCGCCAGTAGTGCTTGTCGTAGTGGTCGTGCTTTCCTCTTCCGTAGTTGTCGTAGTTTCTTCCGCGGATCTTATTGCGATTGTCGTGCATGCAGACTTTGTTGTTCCATCATCGCAAAGAACCTGCATGTAATAACTTCCTGCCTTGGAAGGATACCAGCTGAACGATCTGCTTGCAAAAGGAATTTCGAAAATTGGCGTTCCAGAGCATGAAGAACTTTCATAAACGTCGAAAAGTCCGCTCGAGCATTCGCCTATTATACAGCTGCACTCGCCAACATCGCAAGTTCCCTGACAATTTATCGCGGCTAAACTCAGGGAAGGAAGTAAAACAGCAAATGAAAGCGTTGCTATAAGAATTGCGAATATTTTAAATTTAATTTTCATAAACATCACTCATCGCTTTCATTTTTACTAGCAATCAATTTGCGGAAGTTCAGATACGGGAGTTGACCATGCTATCGGATTTCTCTTCGTCTCGTCACGGTACGCCTTCCATGACACTATGTAAGTTCCTGAACCAGGGTTGCTGCAGTCGAAAAGCCTGCTAACAAGCGCTGTTCCTGGACCTACTGTATTGTGCCTCGGAGCAGGCGGTATGCCAACGACCTGGCCGCTCTTTGCAAATGTGAACTGAAAGATAATGTCCTGCCCGACTTTGTTGTTATAAATGCAACTGCACTCCCATTCTGTATCTTGCGTATTCACGCACTTGAAATTGGTGCATGTGAATGTTCCTACAACAGGTGTGGTGGTTGCAGTACCTGTAGTCAAAATTTTTACAACAGCTTTTGCAGAAGGCCTTACTGGATTTTCACAGAACGCTGTGACATTTACCTCGCCGACTTTCGATGATGTGAAAGTTATGTTGAACGGGGTTGATGTGAATGACGGGTTTGCGAGTATGACGTTGTCTTGAATTGCGTTGGCGAATCCTGAGTTGCAGTTGTTTATCTCACACGAAGTCGGAGTGTTGACCCACGCCTCAGCCGGACAGATGAGAAACTGCTTCACTACAGAAACTTCTGTCGAGTTCGACCTTGATTTCGGAAATGCGTCGAAGCATCTCGCAGTCACATTCACCTTTCCTGTCTGGTTCGGATAGAACAAAATTGTGTATGGCGGAATATCAGTAGAGTTCTCAAGAGGAAGCGGTTTCGTCCCATCTTTGTTTTTTGCAGTCCACAGTCCGCTGCTACAGTCGCTCTGCGCAATGCTGCACTCACATTGCGAGTTGACAAGGCATTCCTTGCAATTTATTACAAGCGGAGGTATTGTTGGAGTTGTGGTGGTCGTGCTTGTTGTTGACGATGATGTTGTTGAGGAAGTTGTTGTGGAGCTTGTAGTTGTTGGTGGAGGAGGTCCTGATGTTGTAGTGGTTGTTGTCGTTTGTCCTTGCGGAGAAATATCTTGACTCTCGAAATGAACTTCCCAAGGATAGTGCCAGCACGCATTGCCAACATTTGCAGAACTGGTTCCGCTTTTTATGCAGAGATATGAGTTGGTTTGGGTCTGATCTCCGCCCGCACAACCAGTGTACACATTAGCATTATTTGCATTACATTCGCTCACCGAACAATGTGCTCCAGATGTGTCGCACCAAGAGGAAATGCTTCCAGTCCCCCCACTATCTCTATAGAACTGATAATAAATTCTTATGTAAGGAACGTCTGCTTGCGTCGGAGCAATACTGATGCTCGCCTGGCCGTTGACAAGTCTCAGAGGCATGAGCGCTCTCGCTGGTGAGCTTGTTGAAATTGGACGCGTACTCCAATCAACCATAAATCCATTCTGCTTGAATGCGCAATAGTTGCGGGCAATAATCGAAGGGTTGCATTCCTCTACATTAACAATTCCATTGCAAAAATCTGCAGTCCCATACCCAGGAACACTTCCAGTAATTATTTGATTAACTCTTCCATAAACAATAAAGAAATTCACTTCATTGCCGCTTGCCGAGCTAAAGTCAATGCGTATGTTTCCTTGAGTGTCGGCCTGACCAATCGTAACTGTATCGATGCTTGACCAGCTGCACGTCGCACCGTTGCTCATGCACAAAGTATTTCCATAAATAGATGTTTGAGAATTTGTGCACTGCCCGCCAGTTCCTGCAGTACATATACCATTTGAATCGATTTGTCCACTACAACAATATTCGGGATGACCTACTGCTGCATATCCATTCGGTTTGCAGCATTTGTTTGTTTGACTGTTACAATTTGGAAAGTCTGGATTACATGAACCACAATTAGGACAAATTGTGCATTGAGCACTAGCTCCTCCATTTTTAACAGTAAAGTCTACTTGCTGAACTTGTGTTTTAGTTCCTCCCTGACTTGTTGCTCTCATCAACCAATTTCTTTCTGTAATATCTTCTGACCACATTCTTATCCAATGAGCATGACTTGAAGTCCCACTTGCAGAAACTTGAGTTTCACCAGTTGAAATACGACCTCCATCTCCTTGAGTTACTCCATGTGTTTGAGTCTCAAAACTGAACCATGTTGAAGAACTTCCAGTGTTTGTATAATCTAAGTTAATTCTCATGTTCCCTTGAGAACAGTCATTAGCACTAGTCCATGTAGGAATTGTTGGAACTTGGCCTGTCGGACCTGAAGAAGTATACACGTCCCAAATTTGTCGTGGATTACAATTTTTATCAAGCCAGCTCACAGTAATTTTATTAATTCTTCCACCTGTTCCTCCTGAAGCAGTGCCTGCACAGCAACATTCCTCATATAATGAGCATCCGTCTTGACTAATGCTTGTTTCGCCTCCGGATAAATTGCAACCGCTTCTTCCTCTACAAGTGCCTGAAGTATATCCCCTATTTTTGCACTCTTGATTGCAAGTGCCACCACCTGTTTGTCCCCAAAAGCAGCCTGCTTTCTGACAATCGTTTTGATTTGAATAAGAATTACAAGATTTTGGAGTTCCTGTACAGAGTTTAGAATATGCATTCCAACTACAGCCTGCAAACGTACATCCATTTCCATCATTCTGCACTTGGTACAAGTTGCACCAGTACGGATGACACTTCCATTGTCCTGCCGCCCCGTCTGCGCATCCTGCCTCGTTGCCTCCATAGCACTGCTCGCCTGAAAGCACGCTACCAGTAACTACCTGCTGGCCGGAAGGAAAGAATAATTTCTGCAGATCATTAGCCAAATCCCCGAGAGTGTATGCGATAACAAAGGAAGAAACTGCTGAAAAAGCAAAAATCGATGCTACGAGCAGAACAATATAAAAGGACGTATGCCTACCTTTCTCCGGCTCTCTGGACATAATGCTTCAAAGTAAATTACTGTTTTAATAAATAAAAGTATTTACAGGCTTGACGTTCGAGAGCATTTAGGCTAGTGTCAAGCTAATATTTTTACTTTCTTTGCTAAATTATGTAATAGATAAAAAGTGGGTATCAAGAAATGGTAAAGACATGTCCTAAAGGTCATCAAAATGCAGACGATGCTGACTTTTGTACTACATGTGGTGCTTCTTTGGGAAGATTTTCAAAGGTGAAAGGTGTTGCAAGAGAGGCTGCTTATAAAGCCGTACCAGCTTCACACAATTTGATAGGATCCTTAATAATGCTTGCTATCGGTGCCGCTGTTTTTTCTTATGTTTTTTATATGACTCCTGTTGTCAATATCGTAGCACTAATCAAAAATATTGCTTATAGTTATATCAAAGACCCTTGGAATGATATTCTTTTCGGATTCATGCCTATAGTGATTGGGGTAATAATTTTTGTAATTTACTTGCTGAACGCATTAGCAAAAAGGAAATTTGATTGGTCAATATTTTCCTTCTTTCCAGATTTCTGCTACATCACAGGATGGATTTTATTTGGTGCTGGAATTCTAATAGGAATTGGCTATTGGGTTTACACTTACTTGCTTGCCGTAGGAGCTCTTGATAATGTTCTTTGTTCAAGTGGATTCGCCCTTAGCATACTTGTAAAAGTAGATACGAAAGCTGCTCAAAGATGTGCTGGACTTGGACCGGAAACTCCAGATTATGAAAAAACAGGAACAATAAACTTCCTTGAATCAAAAGCTGGAAGCGAATTTATCACTGGTGAAGAAAATAGAGTTCCTCCAATATTTAAAGGTGAAAGCTATCTTCTTCCTATAACTATAAAGAACTTGGATGAAAAAAATTCTGTGGATGAGTTGACTGTTGAAGGATATATGGAGAGCCAGAGTGAGGAAGATAGAATCATTAAACTTATTCCGGGAGTTTGTTCTGCCGATGCTCCTTGTAGCATAAGACCTGCAAGCTCTCAAGTCGTTTATTTTGAAAGTGAGGAGAAAATTGACTTGAAAGCCCGAACTTATGTTGATATTATTATAAATGAAAGATTTCCATTTGTCGGATTTGGAAAAGGAGAAGCTGTTGCTATCAAGTCCGATGATGAGCTTGCGTCATATACCTTTACAAAATCTGGTGCCGAATCTGGACCGGTTGATGTCGTTGTGTTCTTCTCTCCAAGATATTTCTTGCTTGATGGAACGTTGAGCAAAGTAAAAATGTTTGTGAGTGTTGTAAATAAAGGAAGAGGGGAAGTAGAAGCAAAAAGCATAGAAATAAGCAGATTGGGAAAATTCGACCTGCTCGGTTCAGCGACATGCAAAATTCCTGGTTCGGAAATTACTTTCAATGAAAATACAAAACAAGAATTTGAAGATATTTCATTCAAAACACAAATACAGTTCTCATGTGATTTGCCTATACAAACAGGGGGCGGCAATTCAGATATTATGGAAGCATTTGGAATTCCATTCACAGCAGTATTCGAATATAATTATGTTGAAACGGTAAAGGATTCTTTGCTAGAAGGTATTCCAGTTAAAGAATATTCTTGAAAAGATTTTACTTTCACAATTTATTTTAGTAGATTATTCCTTCGCATTCGTTCGTCTCAGCATTCATCTGTTCTTTTCCAAGAAGCATATAAAATCTGAATTCAATGTTTCTCATCGCCAAACTCTTTTCTTCAAAATCATAAACAAGCTTCTTTTCTCCGTTGTCTTTAATCACAACCAAAACTCTCATAGCAAAATTATTTTCACTGCTTCCAAGATTATCACCAGGTCTTACAACAACTTCTATATTCTCTCCATAATATTTCTGGCCAACATTGTTTGAAACAGAAATTGATGCGTCGAGTGCTGATGGATAAGAACTACTGCTAGAAACCGACGAATCTAGCTCGTTTGCAACTTCTTTCGCTATTTCAAATAATTTCAAAACTTTCAAATCGGCTAGTTGAGCAAAGTCCGCAATATCTCTAACAATAAAAAAGTCTTTCTTTTCATATCTCAATTTACCGTTTGCATTCAGTTTCATCATATTGTTCTCTTTGTCAAACTCAATTTGTGTATATTGAGGAACTGAAACGTCTAATACAGTCCCATAACCGTTGAAAATTTTTAGCATGTTTGCTGATAACTCTGATTCGAAATTTGGAATGTTTGAATTTGAAAAGGTTTTCCAGTAAGGAATGCAGTTGAATGAAGTTGTTGATGAAGGATCGAAAAATCCACCTCTTTTAGAAATGTCATAAGAAGCCTGATTGAATGAATAAAGAACTGCCTGAGTAAGACCTCGCTTGCTGAACTCCATCGTGTTTATTCCTTTTATTATTTCTTGCTCACGAATTGCTCTCACAATATTTTCAGCTCTCACCAGATAGTTTGTTATTATAACTCCTTCTGCTACCATAATCGCTGCTGCTACGATGAACGCAACTATTATCACAGGTGCGATTCCTTTTCTTGATTTCATAAATTTGTGCCACCAATCAGTCTATCGTAAGCTGTAAAATCTCAACTTTTTTCTCGGGATGATAAGGCAATGCAATTTTGGCTTCAGCATAATATTTCGTCGCGTTGCATCCTTCCTTCTCAGCTAGAACTTCATCTTCTATAGTCAGTTTATAGCAGTTTGTATACTTCTCAAGTCTCGTAGAAATTATTTCTTTTATGTTTGCATGCTGACCGAAAGCAATGTGTTCGACAATTATTTGCGAAACTTGCTTCTTTTCATGGGTCGAGGAAAGTAGAGCAAGTAAAGCGAGCTGTGCATTGTTTTGTTTTATCTCTACATCTATTGTCTCGACGAAATGTATGCGTGTAAAAATAAATGGAATTATTACTACAACGAAAGAAGTAAATGTAAAAATTATTCCAACAGCAGCCCATTCCAACAATCCTTTCATTTTTCTTCACCTTTTCATCTTTTTACCTTTTTTATTACACCTCTGCAAGACTCAGACTCAACACGCCGACGTGAATATCGTCATCTGCGTAACGTATTGCAATCGGGAAAGTTTTCGAAGCGACCACTCCTTGTTTCGATTTCAAAACTTCGCCGCATGCCTGCATGTCATAGTCAGTCCAAAAAGCATCTATTATGCTTGGATAACCTTTACGTATAGAACGGAATATCAAAGCAGGATCAACTCTAATATGAGAGAGCATACACTGCGAGTAAGCCGTTGCTGCACTGCCCTCTCCTTTTATTTCCCCTCCACCTACTAAAAACCAAGAGTTGTCTCTCTCACTGTCAGCAATAATCAAAAGAACCGCTGAGTTTGGATAACTATTTTCTTTAATCAACTTACTTTCGTCAAAAATTTTCAAGTATGATAGAATGTTGTTTTTATTGACCATTTCCTTGTCAAGCTTTTCTTTGTCAAAAACTGCTCTATATGTTCGAACACCGTCAGAATTAATCAGTTTGTCTGAACTCATGAAAATATTCGATAAAATTATTGAATGCCTCTCGATTTCATTTTCTTTGATGATTGGTATTACTAAGAACATGTGACCAAAGAAGAAGAAGAAGACTAGTATCGAAATAGTAAGACCGAACATCGCAAATATTGATATGACAACAAGCTTTGAAATTCCCTTCATTTCACAGCCACCTCATAATTATTGCTGAAAATTCTCGTCCCGCTTTGACCAATTGATGTTACAACATTTTTTCTTATTTCGAAGAAGTTAACAAAATTGAAATTTTCATTAATATTTCCAACAGCCGACTTAGCAATAGCTATTTCTTTTACTGGTTCAACTTCTTTAGGAAGATTTTCGGTTTCACGAAAAACTTTCACTATCCTCTCTTTTATCTCTACATTATACTTATTTGTCTCAGAAGGATTGTAAGTGATTTTTATCTCGTTGGGTGCAACACCGCTCACAGAAATAAATCCGGCAATGTCTCTAGCAACTATTTCTGCAGATGCAAGAGCTATTGACTTAAAAAGATCGCCAAAAAAGAGAGGAAATATGTAGTAGAAAAAGAAAGCAGCAGCAGCAGCAATGAAAACAGCTCCAAGAACAGTTGCCGCTGTCTCCATGCCTTTCTTCCTTCCAGCCAGCAGAGAAAATTTCATAATTTTAATATTAACTTACCCGAAGTAAAGCTTTGCAATCGTCCGAATTCATCGGCTGCTTAATGTTTATTCCTTCCTGCTCGCAATTCTCCGGCGATTTCTCTGACCACGAGTATGGAATTTCTTTGAAATCTTTCTTCCACCAATCAGTGCAGAAACTTATCAGTTTTGCAAAGCAAGTTGACTTTGTTGTTTGAACGTTCTGAACACCAAGCCAGTAGAAAACTAGCAGGCCGATGAAAAAGAGGAATGCAAGGAGAATAAGCACTATTCCTAAAGCATGTGCAGCTATTCCTTTCTTAAGTATTTTAGAAAAACCAGAGTTCATATAAAATGAGTCCATATAGAATATTTAGTTTTAAATGAATTAATTTTGATCTAAAGAGTTTCGACTAAGAAGTTGACTTCTGTCCAAGAGCTTCTTTGCATGCAGTCATAGACACGGCCTTTGCCCAAGTGTATGTCCCGCATTCAGGTGCCCATTCAGCAAATTCTTTCTTTCCAGGTTGCTTTTCAGGATCGTAACCCACTGCCGCCCAGCTGCTGCAGTATGTGAATCTCTTCGCAAGACAGAATTGCTCTATTGCAGTTCCTCCGCCTTGACCGCTGAGAACAAAGAACCAGTAAACCAAAACAGCAATGACAACAATTGCTATGACAATAGCAACAATGTAAGGTACGGGCAAGGCTCCTTTCATTTAATCTTTACCTCAATTTTACATTTAGATTTTGTTATATAAATAAACTATTCTTCATTTTTGGCTAATTATTTCACTCACTATTTAAAGCACACAACAGTTGTAAGTCCTCCAAGTAAGCCTGCTGCCTGCGTAGTCCAAACTTCATATCTTCCAGCATTCACAACAACTTTATTGTATCCTTGAACTTGAGTGCGAATGTAGGGGCATGTAGTAACTTCCCACTGCTTTTCAACTATTGCATCCTTCTGAATGTTAACCCATCCCTTCATAGCAAACTGTGTATTGCACGAATCAGATTTTATAACGCATCCTCCTAAATCTCCGACTTTCAATTTTTCTTTTATTATCACTTGATTATTAGGAATTGTCACTTTCACAGGATTTGCCTTAGCGTCATCGCCGCAAACTTTTCCGTCTTTCTGATATGGAACGCAGTAATTGGTATCACAGTTCTTTGAACCGATTGGAATGTTTTTCACGCTTTCCTTTCCACAACCATCCATGCATCTAAAGTATGAACATTTTATCGCTGCATGTAAAGCGCTGGCTTCTTCTGTTCCTGCTTGAATTACTCCTCCTTCTCCAGAAAGTCCAAAGATAATATTTTTCGCCCAATCAGTCATTCCTGGAATACTGAAAAGCATTACGCTGAATATGACTATTGCGACTATCGCTACAGCAATACCAACTAACCATTTGTCCATCTAACCACACTTCCCCCAACACAATGCTGAACAAAGAAGCCCTCCGCTTATATCGGTTGTTGCCTGCTCAACTGCAGGTTTGCATTTCAACATATCACAACAAAAGGGCTTCATAACACTATTTGTAATTCCTTCCATTGATTTCGAAACTGCAGGGAAAAGTACCATCAAAACTCCAACCAATACTACAATCGCAACCACTAAGAGAACAAAGTTTGTTAAGTTTGACTCCACTATACCTTTTAATAAACTTTTGTTTCCAATTTCAATTTTAATCTTTGTGTTCACTTTCATTGAAAACCTCTCAGCAAAAGGTTCTTAATTAAATTATAGCCGAAGTAAAGAAATAAAACAATTATAAAAATGAATAGTACAAAAATCAGCAGAGCATGCTGGGGTATTATTCCTCTTTTAATATTTTTTGTTTCTTGCTTTTTTCTTGCCATTATCTCACTCTAATTTTCACTCTAATCTTGACTAAAAATTTATTTGATTATAGAACTGATTGGGATAAGTGATGTGAATGCAAAGTAAATCAACAGCAAAACTCCTGAATAAATTAACATGCCATAAAGGAGCAATTTGCCTAGATTGTATTTCCTGAGCAGCTTGTCATCTCCATAATTTATTATGCTGGTGAAAATTGAAATCATTGCAACAACTTCTACTAGATAAAAGCCGACAATGAGCTGGAAGTTTTGTATCGGAATTATTTTGTTTACTTGAAGTATAGAACCAAGAAAACCATTGCCCATACTTCCTAATGGGCCGTATGTAACGAGCTGTGATTGAATTTTTTCAACAGCTATTTTGAGAATTTGGACAAGTTGAATAACCATTGCAGTGAGTGCAACAACAATTCCAGCTGACATAGGCGCCAGTAGTAACGCTTGCATGCTCATCGTCGATGCGACATCTTCAAGTAAATCTTTCAAATCTTCTTCTACTTCATGCATGTTTCTTAGATAAGTAGAAATCGAGAGCATTGCATCCGAAAGAACAACCATTCCTCCTTTCGAAATTTCTGTCACTGCTTTCATAACAGCCTCAATTAGATTCGAAGGATAGTAGTTTATCGCCCCTGCATTCTTGTCGAACACTGATGCAGTGAAAGTCATGCCAAAAGTTTCCATGTTGTACAAAATTTTTTCAATCATCTTAGAAATTTTCAGCTCCCTTATTCTAGGAAGAGATTCTTTCAACGCGTTTTCAATAGGCAAACCTCTTGTGACTTGCTGTCCAAGTTGGAACAACACTTCTCCTAATTCTGATTCAATTTGAATGATGTCCTCTCTTAACTTCAGCTTGTTTCTTGTTGTGAAGATTGTATAAATTATAATTCCTCCAGAAATTGCCCATATCATTGCAAGCGAGTATGCAAGAAGTGGGAAGCTGACTGGATCTTTTATCAAAGTGGTCTGCCAATAACTTAACGCAATTATGATTGAGGGTAGTACTATTGAAAGGATGAAAATAAAATTAACCAGTTTTTCTTTCTTGAAGTCCGGGTGTCTTGAAATCTCTGGCTGGTGGAATGTCGCTGGACGTTTTTCTAAATATGTTTTCATCATCCAGTAAATCACAATCGGAAGCATGATGTTGTAACCTATGACGAGAAATGCCGGCTGAATCAAATCTGGAAGAAAAATACTCATTATCGGAAAGAATACTAGACCAATGACTGGAAGCAAAATTCCAAGTGCGTTCAAAACAGTGATTGGAGCTTTCAAATCTTGCGCGTAATGCTTCATCCTCTCCTTCGTTCCGTTCAGCACAACGCTCACCGCTTCATTTAGCACTTTGTTTCTTCTTTCAGACGATTCGAAGAACGATGACTTGATTAAGAAAATTGCTTTTGTAAATTCTTCGCTTTCTCTCTTCCATTTCTCCATGAATGGATCGAGAGCGTCGAGCATTGAAACTTGTCGGCCTGTATAAACGTCCCAAATAATTTTCTTCAGGTCACGCGCAAGTGGACCTCTTAAATTTGTTGCAGCAAATTTTATCGCATACTCGATGTTCGGCACTACTTTCATTGCAATTGTCATGTAAACTATGGCAAGAACCATCTCGCTGCTCGCGCGAATTCGGAAAGATGTTGCTAGAGTGAGAGGAAGAGAGTAAAGATACCAGAAGATTGCTAGAGTGAACGTTGCTATGAGGATAATGTATGCTAGCGTGAGGATGTTCAACAAAAATCCAACGCTGAGAAAAAATGCGGGAAAAAGTATTGCAAAAAATATGCATAGCGCGAAGGAGCCGCGCGGAGTGAGATTCATGTGGGCGAAATTGATCGCTTCCTGTATTTTCGCAGCGTTCGGCGGATTGAGCGGCATCAAGCCTTCGAACGAAGCGCACATGCCTTCGTAAAAAGTCATCTTTCTTAAGCGAAACTCCTCCAAAAATTCTTCATACTCTTTTGAAAGTCTTTGCTCCATTTGTTTATCACATTTTCATTATAACATTCTTTAGCATTCATGTTGTAATTTTTTCCATTGCTCTTTTCGTTTCAGGTCTTGCCTTAAGTTTTTCTTTGTACCATTCCAGCCACTTGTCGTAGATCATCTTCGAATCTAGCGAGCCGACTTCCTGGCGGACTTGGTCTGAAAACAGATGAAATATCTCGTTACCTTCCACGACTGTCTCTGCTTCCAACGTGTCAAGGCGTCCGAAGCGAGTTGCATAATCGACGAGCGTCTGCTTAATTTTCGCTCGCAGCAAGATGTTGTCCCAAACAGCATCCCAATGTCCATGCCATTCACGCACACGTTTTGCAATTTCATTCAGCACAACACTCTCTCCATCGACAAGCGTGTCAGTCGGTTTCAGTCTGTCATCCCGTGCAGAATATTCCATCAACGTCACAAAGCCACCTTCATCGACCGGATCAGTCTTCCAATGCTTTCTAACTTCTGTCAGATCTAACGCTCGTCTATAACGATGGATTCCATCCGGAGAACGAAGCACGCCGGCGATTGTGACTATGTCAGTTGCTTTGAAGCTTGTCACCGGCACACCAAGATCGTTAACAACTCTGTCGAACACACCATACGCAGACTCGCCGTGAATTGTTCCTGCCACCATGTTCGCTAATGCGCCGATACGCATCGCCTCGTACAAGGCTTTCGCTTCCACGCTTCTAACCTCACCTACAATCAGGACTGAATCGCCCAAACGAAGAGCGGTTCGCAACGCCTCATCAGCCGGAAGTTCTGCCTCCACTCGTGTGATGACTGATCGTGACTTCATCCTTTCTATATTAAAACCGAGTTGACGGAGAGCGACGACTGGAAGTTCGAGCGTGTCTTCGACTGTAATAATTCTGAATTTTTTCATAAGCTCAAGCATCATAGCTCCGAGAAGAGAAGTTTTTCCGCTGCTTCTTCCACCGGCGACTAGAATAGAACGACCACCGTCGATGATGAAACTCATCACGCCTGCGTAGAGAGGATCGATGAAGTTTGCATTGATGAAAAGTGGCAGCGTCCAAGGCCTGTCACGATGACGACGGAACGCGTAGCCAAGGCCTTCAGGCGAAAGCGTGCGTGTGATTGCTGCGACTCTTGCTCTTCCTCCTGGCACGTTCAGCTCTGTGTCCAACACTGGATTTGCCTCATCGAGGGGGCGGCCGCTATACAATCGGAAACGAGTGGCCCATGCTTCAGCATCATCGCGAGTCGGAATAAGATTTGTTTCGCACTCTTCGAAGTCTGCATGCAAAATGTAAATTGGACTGAGGCCGACTGGTGAATTTATGTAAATGTCCTGAATTTTTTCGTCGGCAAGAAGAATTTCCAGAACTCCATAACCTGCAGTGTATCTCGAAAGAATCGTTGCAAGTTCCTCGACTTCTTGAGGAGCCAAATCAATTCCCATGCTCTTTCCAAGTTCTTTCACAAGATCTCGGCCGATGTTGAAGAACAACTCGCGAGCTTTCTCAGGCTCGGTGAATTCGCTCTCTGTCGGTTTGTGTTCAGCAAGATATCTTCGTGCGTTGTCGAGAATTGTATACTTATCTTCGCTCAGGCGAAATTCCGGCGGTGTGATGTGGTAAAAATTTCTAACTTTTCCAGGAACTTTGAAAATTTCAACATTTATTCCTCCAGGCACCGTGTACATGTCAATGCGCTGGCCTTGTTTCGGCGGGGTTGTCATGTAACGAGTCAGCATGAAGTTCGGCTTGATGAGAGGATGGAAAATTTCTCTGTAAAGTTTTCTATCGCCTTGCTTGTATCTTTCGATGAACGGCCTGACGTGTTGGATGAGCTGTGTTTTTTCAAGTTCTCTCAGGAAAGGATCGAGCGCGTTTGTGATGTATTCTGTGTGAATTTTTTTTGCTTGCGGCAAAGCTCTCTCTGCAGCGATCGTCTCATGCGCAATCATTCTCTTCAGCCTGTCGTAAACGCCGATCGGGTCTTTTCGCAAAACTTCCAGCAACAAAAATTGCAAATCAGCCATTCTTTTAGGCTTCAGGTTTTCTGCCTCTCTCGGGCCGAGTCTGTCGATCGACAAAACTCTTGTCTCGTTCAAAAGTTTTTGCTGTAGCGCGCCGATCTCGCCAAGCATTTTCACTTGATCATAATCATATTCGTACTCGCGCGTCTCGGCAAGAATAACTCTCTCTGCATTTTTCACCTGCTGCAGAACGTCGATCACAATTGCCATCGCTGCCTCTGAATCTTCCACGCTCGGCTCGATGACCCAGTTCAAAGCGTTAATGCGGACGACATTGTCAACTACGTCGTAATCTACTGCCATTTCTCATCAACACCTTATTTTAATTTATTCTTAAGAAGCAAATTCTTTATTATAGATTGACATGGGTTTACCGTTCGAAAAGCAGCAGGCAGCAGACTTTTCAGGAATAACTTCTGAAGTGACTCACCGCCTCAACGAGTACAGCAGGAGAATGAAAACAATCGAGCAAAGACTTGACCATGTAGAACAGCAGATGCAGTCAATAGAAGAAACAGCGCTGACGCAGATGGACGACATACGCGTGAACCTTGAAAGGATTATTGCGAAAATAACAGGAATTGCTGAGAGGCTGACTGGAATAGAAAACGAGTTGTTGAGGATAAACAAAGAGCTGGGCAAGACGGCAACAAAATCAGAAGTGAAACAATTCGAGACATATATCGATGTGATGAATCCTATAAAATCAAAGTTTGTCACGAAAGACCAATTGGAAAGAATTCTCGACGAGCGAATTAAGAAACATGCATAGTTGTGTATGGTATGTGCAATCATTGTGCAATTATTATGTAATTATCGTGCAGCTATTGTGTGATTATCGTGCGGCGGCTATCGTGCGGTTATAGTTCAGTTATTATTAAAAGCCAAAAATTCAAATAATAAATAGTAGTTTGCCATAATTGGCAGGAGTTTGCGGAAAAGAAAGAGGAAAGGAGTTTGGCGATAGAATGCTATTTTTCAAAAAGAAAGAGCCTGAGAAGATGACTGTTTCTGGAAAAGGTATTGTTCCTACTGACCGCGTGCGCGAACTTGCCTCACATGGATTCAGCGAACCTGATATGATTGATGCGTTGAGAAAGGAAGGTTTTTCTGCTGATGAAATTGACAAAGCTTTGACAGACGCGTTGAAGATGGGTGTGAGCGGAATGGTTTCTCCGAGGTCAGAGCCTATGCCAGCAGCTCTTCCCCAACTTGAACAGTTCCAGCCATCAGTCGCAACAATCCCGCAGCTTCCTGAAACTTCCCTTCCTCAAGATTATTTTCAACAACAACCTCAACAACAGCAGCAGCAATGGACCCAGCAACAGTGGCAGCAGCCTCAACAGCAACAGCAATCGTACGGGAGTGAAGAATACATCGAATATCTTGTCAAGGAACGAATGAGTGATATTGATGAAAGAGTTCAGGAATTCACAATTCGTTATCAAGAATTGGAGAAGCGAATGCAGGCAGCATACGACCAGTTGACAGCTCTCAGCCAGACGCGCACGAGCGAGCAGCAGCAAATCCTCAACAAGATGGATTCATGGAAGGATGTTCTGCAAGATGTCGACAACCGTCTCATAGGACTGGAAAGAGCTTTCAAAGACACTCTTCCTCCGCTGATAGAATCCGTTCGCTCGCTCAGCGACCTCGTTGAAAGATTGAAGAGAGAAGCTTAGGCAGGAGTTTAGTAGAAGTTTAATTGTTTATTTTGTTTGTCTATTTTATTTATTTTCTTTCAAAAACAAATTATTTTTATGGCAGACGTTTTAAATCCGATAATTTCGATTCTCAGCGGAATTTTCAGAATCCCGCAGGAATGGCTGGGATTTCCGGCTGTTCTCACTTATTTAATCGTCCCATTCATTATTATGGCATATGCATTTTACAAGCTTCTTGAAAAATTGAGGATTTTTGGTTATCATACAGAAATTTACGTAATTCTCGCAATAGTTTTTTCCCTTATTTTGCTTCCTTTCGGACCTTTCGTCGCAGTTGGGGCAGCAGGTTTCATAGGCATAGTCGCGCTGACGACATGGCCGTCTAGAATTATCTTCGTTGCTATTTTAATAATTTTCTATTTCATAGTATTGCCGTACTTGGCATCAATCAACTTTTAAAGTTTAAAAGTCAAATTACTATTAGCAATATCTTGAGGGAAAATAAATGAAACAAATTTTCTTCATCTTTTCTATTTTAACTTTTCTTTCGCTGATAAGCTTAGTAACAGCACAAGCATATTGGTGGCCACAACAAAACGATGTTATAAATCTAATAAGTACCTTGCTGAACCTTCCAAAAGGGTCCCTTGAAGCGTCGAACTTCTTATGGTATGTTCTCGTTCCGTTTATTGCAATATGGGCGATTGTTCTTGGATTTCTGAGAACATTGAGAATCTTTCCTAATCAGCGCACAATAGAATTAATAATTGCTTTTTGTATGGCGTTTGCCACTTTACCGACTGGAATTTTCATGAGTTTTGTTAATTTGCTTCTTGGATTTTCAGGAGTTTGGGCTACTGGTGTTTTCTTTGTAATGTTTATTGCAGGAGTATTTCTTTATGGAAGAGGTTGGACTGGATCTCTCTGGCAAGAAAAGGGAACAGAAAACAAAATTAGACAAATAGAGCAGAAAATTAAAGATTTTGATAGAAAAATCGCAAAAGCAGACCCGAATACACAAAGGGATTTAATTGATGATTGGGAAGCCCAAAGAAATAGATTAGCTTCATTGAGGGCTAAACATATGGCTTATCTAAAACATGAGAGATCAAGAAGAATGTTGGAATATGAAGAGTGAGAAAACTAAAAGAACTATTATACTTTAAAATAATAGTCACGAACAATGCTTTCTCTGTTTTTCAAATTAAGGCTTAAAACTTGGTTCACTTCATTAGTATTCATGACTGCACTAAATGGTGGTAGATATGGAAACTTTCCATGTTTTCTTGCATTGTAAACTTCGACTGTATACGTTCCAGCATAATCATAAAGAACGGAATTAGATCTTCTTGAAAGCATTCTCACATTGCCATTTACAACATTGCCACTGCTATTTAAGACACCGATGGCAAAAGCCGTTGCACTTCTCATCACTGCTTTGCCAGGACGCACTTTGTTCGATGTTACAATAGGTTTAGCAACTTTCTTACAAATTCTCCCAACATCCTCTCTCAGAAAATATTCCAAGTCGCTATTCGCAAGACCTGGTCTGTATCCTGACTTATTTTGAAACAGGCGGGCATCAATCCGATCTATTTCCACAGCAAGACTACCAAGAAATCTTTGAGTCTCGATTGGAACATCGGAAATTAAAGCATATGCACCAAAACCAAAAGTACTGACTAGATATTTCAATTCTGAGGATAAAATCGTAGGCTGTGCTACTGTAGTAACAACTGTAGTCATACTTCTTTGTCTTTGTGTTAAACTATTTAACTCTTGTGCAGTTCTATCAATTGATTGTTCTAAATCCCTGAGGGCATCGACAGCATGCAAAGAACTTGTTACTGCTCTATAACGACTTTCAGCATCTCTTCTTCCACTGGCTATTGCTGCCCCTCTGGCTCTATCGTCAGAAGCCATATACGAACTAATGTTTGCCATTTTCTCATCTTCTCATGGTCGACGTATAGCATTTTCGCGAGCTCTGTCATTTTTTTCTTTTAATCTCTTCAGTTCTGATGTTATATGATCATCGTGTTTTCTGAAGGCATCAGTTGCATATTCGAGCGACTTCACTGCTTCTTCTGCCTCGATCACAAGAGTTCTGTATCCATGAACATATGCACGCAGTTGTTCGTTTGTTAAATTCATAGAACCTTCTAGTGCTTTGAGAACCTCACGGTCAA
>Ga0315289_10001158_pt1 | contig 41225 bp, 37 predicted proteins | sample YL17G11_40_MG_FD_203452 | JGI IMG/M metagenome (GOLD analysis project Ga0315289, IMG submission 203452) | Sediment microbial communities from Yellowstone Lake, YNP, Wyoming, USA - YL17G11_40 | ecosystem: Environmental > Aquatic > Freshwater > Lake > Sediment | place: USA: Wyoming | collected... | reverse complement strand
ACAAGGCGCACGCACAAGACATGCCAACTCTATTCAAAACGATATGGAACGACATCAACGCTGTAGCTAAAGCGAACCTGCCAACACTGGAGTCCCTCCACTTCAAAGTCAGAACACGGCTTAACTATTACCTGAACACGGCCTTTCTGCAAGGTGCCTTGAAACGCGCAGCAACGATGATTGAAGCCGAAAAAACGATTGAAGCAACACATTACCTCAGCAACATTCTCCTCAACGTCATTGAAAACTACGCGTGGCTAAAATCGTCGATAGACCAGATTAAGATAGACTACACCACATTAATTCGTTCACTAGAAGGCTTGGAAGAAGAAAACCCGACAAACTGCAAGAACATAACAGCATTCCTGAGATTGGAGCAAATCGACAGAGCCACTGCAGCCAAAGAAATAAACAGGACACGAGAGGCAATGTTAAAGGTGAGAGGAGACAGGAAGCTTTTAATCAAAAAATCCCTAGGTGGCGATTGAGGGGGTCATCTCCGCACAATTCCCTTTTTTCCTGTTGCCTTAAGTGATTCAGACCTTTTCTCTTTTGTAGATTATGACTGCCAGTAGTGTCGCTATGAAGAATAAGGGCAGAATGAGGAGCGATGGAAACTCGGGTATTATGTTCATGAGCGGGTAGTGGTCTGTGTTGTTTGCATCAATGATGTATTGAGTATCGCCTAAGCCGTCATGGTTTGTGTCGACTCCATTGTAGTCGCTCCAGTAGTTTCCGCCAGAAGGATAACCGTTGTCCCAGACATTGTTTGACACGTAACTGTATATGTATGCTTGACGCGCTGTGTTGTCGACGAAATTATTACTGTATATAATATTGTTTGAGGAATTCATGAACTCGATGCCGATCTGGTTGTTTGCCATTTTGTTCTTGGTTAGCGTGTTGTTTGAAGAATCACCGAGCTTGATGCCCAACCAGTTGGTTGTTATATTGTTTCCAGTTATAGTGTTGTTTGAGGAACTGCCGAGTTCGATGCCGGAGTCGTTGTTTGTTATGTTGTTTCCAGTTATGGTATTGTTTGAGGAATGTCCGAGCTGAATGCCACAAAAGTCGCTATTTGTTATGTTGTTTTCAGACATGGTATTGTCTGAAGAATCACCGAGATCGATGCCATCTATGCGATTTGCTGTTATGTTGTTTCCAGACATAGTGTTGTTTGAAGAATTGAGGAGACACACGCCATGTACGTCGTTTGCTGTTATGTTGTTCCCAGATATTGTTGAGTTCGTTGTGGAAACCAGCAGTATGCCTTCGAGATTGTTTGTGATCTTTAGGTTTTTGGCTGTTATATGTGTGCAGTTTACAAGGGCTAAGCACCCACAATCAGACGGAATCTCCATGTCTTGCCTGTTGATCCAGTAGTAAACTGGTTTGCCGTCAACAGTGTTTGAAGCGTCAACATCGTTCAGGAAATGTGAGGGAAGATCACCATAAACACCGAAGTTGCACCCATTACTATCCATGGCATTATTCCTAAGCATGCTGTTTGAAGAGTAATCGAGCCTGATACCATAGCTGTTGTTTGTTACTTTGTTTCCGGCAATGTTATTGTTGTTTGAGGAAAAGATATAGATGCCAATACTATTGTCTGTTACGTTGTTGCCATAAATAGTGTTGTTTGAGGAATCCGAGAGCTCGATGCCACATCCGCCGTTGTTTGCTGTTATGTTGTTAATTGTTACGTTGCTTCTACCTGACAAGCCTATTCCTGTTCCGCCACCTGCTCCTTGCACAGTGTAGCCAGCCCCATCAACAATAGTGTTGTCTCTCTCAATCACAATGCCATCAGCATCACTGGTAATGTTGCCAGTCAGAATGTAGGTAATATTATCTACTGTGGAAATTGGTGCTGTTGGCGGGTCTATGCTTCCGTCAGCCCGTATGTAAATCGTTCCGATTGCTTCAACCCTCTGAACCTTAAATGACAAGCACAACATCCCCACGCAAATGATTATTGACGCTGCTGCGAGTTTTCTATTCATTTGTCTTCGTCTCCAATGCAGTGGCTTCTATTGGCTTCTTCTTTCTGCGTATCACCAAGAATACTACAGCTGCAACTAATACTACAACTGCTATTATTAGAGCGTAGAGAACAGGTGGGTCGATGGGAAGCCCAGTCGGCTGAGCCTGCCACATGTTTGTCTCCGTTGCCTTCCCAGTTCCAGTCACGGTGCCTGAAGTTGTGGATGCCTCCACCATAACTCCTGTTTGTTTGTCCCAGTAATATTCAAGCCATGTTCCGTATTGCCAGAAACTTGCATATACCACAGTTCTGCTTGCCCCTGCGTATGTTCTCGTGGTCTCGCCACCGATTGTAACTGCGGATGTGAAGCCGGCTTCACCAATATTAAAGGAATATCCAGTTGTCCAGTTGGCGGGAATGATGAATCCTGAAAGCCCAAAAGCCTGACCGCCAGCCACAACGTCCACGGGCATGGTTGCGTTTTGCTCTGTTTCATCAGACATGTTCATCGTGACTCGGACGGTGGCTGTTGTTCCCTCAACGCTCAGGAATTCCACCTTCAGCCAATTAGGATAGGGCGTCCCAGCAGGCCAGCCCGTGACCGTGTAATCGTATTTTATCCAATCGCCAGTCTTAACACCCACTTCAGCGGGAGGGGGAGCTGGAGTCACAGTAAACATTGCCGTGGCAGTAGCGTTTGATACTTCATCCAAAACCTTAATCGTGTATTCTCCGGGCTCAACGTCTGGAACTGAGAAACCGACTTGCCACGAAGAATATTGCGAAGACTGGGTTAAATTGAAAACACTCACATCATTAAAGTAGAATTTGAGTCTGACCTGTTCACCATCAGGGGTGGCTCCACTAACTGAGGCAATGACGAGAGTTCCTGAAAACGCAGCTCTGGGCGAGATACTTATGCTCAGTGAATCCGCAATCGCTTTCGCAATCTGAACCTCAAAAGCCACGTTTAATAGGCCCACAAATACTGCCAAGATTATGACCAATGCAAGTTTCCGGTTCATATCCTACCACCTCTTCATTCTATTGAAAGGTCTAAGCATGCACACCTGCAAATATCATGTCTGACACCAGTTATTTGCTTTTTGGAGCGCGCTCATTTTCTTTTTCTGAATAGCATTGTTTCATTATGGTTACAGACATACTCAAATTCGGCTTCAATCAGTTTCTGTGTGTGGGGGTAAAGTTTTATCCCAAACCCAAACTATATTCTTTGGATTCTGAAATGTTCAATCGCTGCAGGACTTATTCTTGTTATAAGATCGAATGTCGCATCTCTTGCTTTGCCCGCTTGACTAGCCTCAACACAAGTGCCGTGATGAACAACAGAGTCTCTTAGTTTCTTAACGCTATTATGCCATTTTCCATAAGCCTCTGGTTCCAGCTTTGATAAAGGTCTGCCTTCAAGCTCTTTGAATCCTACGCTCAAAACTTCATTTATACTCTTGTTGAGTATCCAGTCAACAGTCTCATTTCTCAGTTTGGTTCTAAGTCTTGTTCCAACATATTCAGCAATATAAAGCTCAAAGGCAGATTCAAGATAGACTATTTCCGATTGAAAATCTCTTCTCAACTGATGTTCTTTTGAACTTGAAAGCAGTTTTCTCCAGATAGGAATTCCTTCTTGTACGCGGTTTCCAATTGCGCTCCAACCTATTTCTCTCGTTTCACCTTCTGTTCCAGAGTCAGAGCTAAAAATACTGAATCCAGCACTACTTACATGTCCAGACACTACACGAGCAGGTTTTAGATAGGGAGTCAAGTAAATTTGGGGTGTATCTTCAAATGGTTCCCGAAACTCGATCCTTTTCAATCGTCCGATCTCAATTTCGACTTTACCCTGTTCTTGAGAATTGAATTGAAACTCGTGAATCACAAAGGGATTGTCTATAGAAAAAGATTCCTTGACACCCCGTTGTAGACTAAATATGTGCTTGCAGACTCTGCAATCTATTCGTGGTTCAAGATATTGATTTCCTATTCTGTGGAGTTCTTCAGGTGACAACGTCCAACTCTGAACTGTATTATTGTGACTCCCGCCTTGCCATTTGGGACATGTAACAATCCACGTCATTACCAACAAACCTGCGTGATTTTCAGCAGTTAGAGATTCTTGGTGTCCATATCCTCAATTCGTCCCTAAGAAACTTTGCGAACAATAATGCTTCTTCATTGATCAGAGTTTCAATCTCTTGTTGATTGCCAATTCTGATTCTGGGAATTCTTACCTTACTCTGGAAACGTTGCTCTAAGCCTTTCATTATATCGCGTGTTCGGGGATCGTCAAGGTATTCTCTCTTTCCCCTTCGGTTAGTTGAAAAGCCCTCAGAAAACCTAGAAGGGTCCCTTTCTCCGCGTGTGTCTTCTCCTCCCTCCTCCCGTCCGTCCCCCCCTTTCTTTTTTCCATTTTCCTTAGGAAAAAACCAGGAGTTTCTTTCTCCCCTTCTCCTTTTGTGTGTTTCCGTGTGTGTACCCGTCCCTCTAGGTCCCTAGCCGTAGGTAGGGGTAGAGAGAGAGTGTGGTAGGGTGGTAGAGTGGTAGAGTAAGAGAGTTGGAGTGAGAGAAAGAGAGTGGTTGGCTGGGGTAAAGTTTTATTCCAAAACCCAACCAAACCAAAAATATTAAGCCCAGTTTGCTAGACGCGCACGCTGTGGCAAAAATATTACTTTATATGTTTCCGCATACTAGCTAGAACAAATTTGACAGAGCTTTTTTCAGGTTCCTTTGGAAATGAATAAGCATAACTTTGACGTTATAGCCATAAGGTCAAATCTCAGACAAAGAAAAAGATGACATGCTGGCTTCAGTCAAATGTAGCATATAACGTGAAGGCAGGTGTTACGTTCTTGAACCAGCAGAATCCACAGTGGAAAAATATTACTTTATATGTTTCCGCATACTAGCTAGAACAAATCTGATATGCCCGATTCTGTCTCCTTTGAGGAGCCGACCATGCTAAAATTACAGTTCAAACTAAACTGTAACCAAGCGCTAAAAATGGGTTATGGGTAGTGTTGGTTGTAGTGTTTTGCCATGATGGAAAGGTCTGAAAGGCCGACCACGCCGCTGCCGTTTATATCTGCGTTGGGGTTCCAATTTGCGTCGCCTGGATATGTGTTATAAGCCTTTGCAAGCCGGGACAAGTCGGAGAGGGCACATTTTAAGTCGCCGTTGATGTCGCCTGGAATAGTAACTGTCACCACGCCTCCTGTGAAGTTGTTGTCTAGAGTGTTTGTTTCATTTGGAACAGGCCACGCGTAGGCGCTTATGGTGTAGTTGCCATAATCAAAGCCAGTGGTGTTCCAGGTGAAGTTTATGGTCGTGTTCTGCCCAACGTCCAAATTCACTAGATTGGAGCCTATGGCGATTGGAGTTTGTAGGATGGGAGGGATTGAAGTCCAAGAGTGAGTGGTAGTGTTGTAGTATGTAGTTTGAGTAGCATATGACGTCACGTTCACCGCGCTTTCATTGTAGTCGCCAACGTTCGCGACAGTCACGTTCACTGCCACAGTGAAATTCTGACCGACCGTCGGCATCGGCACACAACCTGTCTTGGACGTTGTAACATTCGTCACAGCCACATCATCTGCAAAGCCAAAACAATAAACACTGTGATCATATGAGCCTACGTAGACTTTGCCGTACGCAACAGCGGGAGAAGAGTCCACATAACTGCCTGTTGAGTAGCTCCACAGTTTGGCTCCTGTAGAAGCATCCAAACAATAAACACTACCATCCTCCGATCCAACGTAGACTTTGCCATCCGCAACAGCAGGAGAAGAATACACTATTTCGCCAGTAGTGTAGTTCCAGACGAGTGTGCCCGTTGTGGCGTTCAAAGCGTAGACATTGTCGTCGGATGAGCCAACGTAGACGATGCCGTCCGCAACAGCAGGAGAAGAATACACTGCATCGCCTGCTGCGTAGCTCCATATCAGCGAGCCAGTTGAAGCATCCAAACAATAAACACTACCATCCTCCGATCCAACGTAGACTTTGCCATCCGCAACAGCAGGAGAAGACCACACTCGCCCCATTGTTGCGTAGCTCCATATCAGCGAGCCAGTTGAAGCATCCAAACAATAAACACCACCATTCATCGATCCTACGTAGACTTTGCCGTCTGCAACAGCAGGAGAAGAAAGCACCATATAGCCTATCGCGTCGCTCCACAGCTTAGCCCCAGTAGAAGCATCCAAACAATAAACACCACCATCCCACGATCCTACGTAGACTTTGCCGTCGGCAACAGCAGGAGAAGACCACACCTCACTGCCTGTTGAGTAGCTCCACAGTTTGGCTCCTGTAGAAGCATCCAAACAATAAACACTACCATCACACGATCCTATGTAGACTTCGCCGTCTGCAACAGCAGGAGAAGAAAGTATCACCCAAGCGCCTGTTGCGTAGCTCCACAGCTTAGCTCCAGTTGAAGCATCCAAACAATAAACACTATAATCGTTTGAGCCTACGTAGACTTTGCCGTACGCAACAGCGGGAGAAGAGTCCACATAACTGCCTGTTGTGTAGTTCCATAGTGTGTGGTTTGTGGTTGGCGCTGTAGAACTCGAATAGCCAGAATGCGAAAGGTCGTGGCGAAACATCGGCCAACCGTAGTATAGATAGAGTGACCCATATTGAACCATCAGTGGATAGCGGTCGGGATTGTCGCCATTGAGGACGTAAGGTGTATCTCCTATACCATCGCTGCCTGGTTCATCTTGGTTTGGACCACAATGTTTGTCGGTGCCTGTGTAGTCGCTCCAATAGTTGCCGCCAGAAGGATAACCATCATCCCAAATATCCGCTGAGTCGCTGGAGGAATAGACTTGGACGTTATTGTTGACAAAGTTGTTATGGAAAATGTTGTTATAGTTTGAAGAAAAGTCAAGAAAGATGCCATAGTCGTTGTTTGTTATGTTATTTCTAGAAATGCTGTTGTTCGAAGAATAGTAGAGATAGATGCCAGGACCCTTGTTGTCTGTTATGTTGTTTCCATCTATGCTGTTATAGTTTGAAGAAGAGCCAAGATAGATGCCAGCACCGTTATTCTCTGTTATGTTGTTTCCAGAAATTCTGTTGCCCAAAGAAGAGCCAAGCAAGATGCCAATCGAGCTGTTTGTTACGTTGTTTCCAGAAATGCTGTTGCCTGAAGAAGAGTAAAGCCAAATGCCAATCTCGTTGTTTGCTGTTATGTTGTTTTCAGAAATGCTGTTGGCTGAAGAAGATTCAAGATAGATGCCATCGTAGTCGTTTGTTATATTGTTTTCATCTATGCTGTTGTATGAAGAATTGCTGAGGTAAATGCCATAATACTCAAAATCTTTGATTTCCATGTTCTTGATTGTCACGTTGCTTCTCCCTATCAGGGCTATTCCTTTTCCGCTTCCTGTACCTTGAATCGTGTAGCCTGCCCCATCAACCATAATATTGTCTCTTTCAATTACAATCTCATCATAAATGTTGTCAGTAAAAGTGTAAGTGATATTTTCAGCTGTAGAAATCGGGGCTGTCGGCGGGTCTATGCTGCCGTCAGCCCTTATGTAAATGGCAACGCTTGCCCGTACTGGTTCAATATTAAATGTAAATGTCAACGTGCCAACTAGAAGCATCAATAGAACAAATCCAGAAAATACCCCACGCATTTTCCTTCCTTTCCTCTGTTCTATTATCGTTCAGCTGTCAGATATGAGTTGTGGAACTATATTCTATTGCATATTACAGCATAGCTTGGATTCTTTCCTGCTTTTCTGTTCTGCACTTTCGACATAATGTTGATAGCTAGTTAGACAATACGAACCTCTAGGGTGTCTTAGCCGCGCGCTTACGGAACGGACTATTGCTATGATTAATGCTTTGCCGAAGAAGTATGGAGACAATCTGTTCAGCACGAACCCTCATACTTTTGACAGCACCTTCAACTACACTAGAAAGGCTTTAGCCGACAAGTTACAGAACCCCAACATTCTCCTAATACACTTCCATACGTTCCGATATTTGCGGGGAAGAAAGGAATATAGAAAGCATAAGGATGCCTACGAAGCCAAATACCTCTTGGGACACAAGTCAATCCTCAGCACCCAAAGATATACGGAAGGCGAAGAATTTGAGGGAGACGAATACTATTCAGCAGAGGCTAAGACCAAAGAAGAAGCAAAACAACTCATAGAAGGTGGATACAGCTACGTGACTGATGTAGACGGTGCCAAACTGTTTAAAAAGCCCAAGTGAATGCCATGCTAAAAAGCGGAAGGTTTTGTTGGAGACAGGAAGCTTTTAATCAAAAACTACGCACTAAAGACTTAATTCAATAAGAGAGTAGCATCCAGCAAAAAAAAGCAGCAACGTACGCTTCAACGAAGTGGCCCGGAGAAGCCCGGTGGAGGGAAGATGTCTTTCCGCCGAATGTAGTGGACAAGCATAGCGGGCTTTGGACCCGCTGACGAGAGTTCGAATCTCTCCCGGGCTACCAACAAACCGTTGCGATTTAATCGTATTTTTGTATGCGCGCGTGTTAGCTATCTTTGCAGTTTTATGACTAACTTGAAATGCTTTGGCTCTTTTGGGTTGGCAAAGACCTTGCAAGCTTCCAGAATGGCCGCGCAGTGCTTGCATTGAAAGAAGGTCGATTCGCGTTTTGCGATGAGCCAAAAGCCTTCAGCAGATTTGCACTCTGGACAAGCCCCTGGCGATTTGCGGAAGTTCTCAATTTCCCCCAAGCTCAACCTTTCTCCCGAACTATTTAGAGTCATGGTCCGATTTATCCCTTATGTAATACTGCTCTAGTACGTCCTTCCAGAAAACTGCTAGCTAACGGGTGGTCTGACGTTTGGGAATGAGTTTTACTTCCCAAAACCCAAAACTCCCTCTTTTTCTTAGACTTTCCATGTTTGGATGGTATTTCTTTCCTTTCTTGTTGCGCATTGTTATGATTCAGCATCAGGGCAGATGTGTAGGCTAGTCTTCGTCGGTCTCTTCAGTGTCAGGTTCCCAACCGACACAGAAAAGTGTCCCGTCTGGATTCGTTACAAGCGTACGCCTCAGTTTCATCCTACGCCGTTTGCACTCCCGCCTTTCATATAGAGCCTCACCATAAGTAGGGCGCGTGCGCAGCGGCCCTACTATTAGCTGGGGCGGGGCTCTTCACTATAGAAAACCTCAACCATGCCACCGTAATTTCGCCACTTGTGAAAACGAAGTCTGCACAGCAGTGGCTTCTTCAATGAATCCTCACCAAACATGCCCTATTAAGACAGCAGGATAAAAGAGTTTTTCGCAGCGCACACTAAGTCTTTTTATGCGTGCGCGTGCGTGCCCGCGCGGCTAAAACGCTTCAAGCGTGTCTGATTAGGAAAACTTGAACTCGTCATATTGATTTTGGCATGGTTTTCCATACAAGACTTTCATGCTTTTTCTGTTCGGATAGAAGATTACTGAACGTAATGTGCTGGCGTCCATGTCATGGCGACAAATAGTGAGAAACGATGGTTTGTTGTTTTCGCCATGGTCGCGTAGAATCGCGGCTATTTTGCTCTCGTCCACTTTCTCCCTGCCCTTCAGCAGTTCTTGTGCTCGCTTCAGCCTTTGCTCACTAGATTCATGGACTCTGACTCCAACGTCTTCTTTCCGCACGTCTTTACCAAAATAGACAGCGTTACGAGGTATTTCATGCCTTTGCATCTCATTTGATTTGTAATGGTTAGTGTTGATAACCTGACCACCTGTCGTGTCACTCGTCGCGGAATGGTTAGAAGTGATTTCAACGGTCTTGATGTTGCCCTCTGCGTCAGCTATTGTCAGGACAGCGTCATGCCCACCACGTTTCGTTTTCACTATGAACTTCGCCGCCTCATCCGCGTTCTTACAGGTTTCGAGCATCTCCTGCAACGCCATTGAAAGAGGCGCATAACATTCTGGTTCATCAAGCGTGAATGCAAGATTATACGTTACAGTCAGACCAAACTCGTTCATGCCATCCAACACTCCCGCCAATGGAGCCATCTTGCATCCGAGAGTTGCGTAGCCCTCTTTCGGTTTTGTCTCGCACGTCAACTGGTACGGTTCCAGAACGTTTAGGTAGTCAAAGTTTTTGCCAACAATCGTTTCCCCCGTTGTCGTGCGGCCGGGACCAAACGCCAATGTCGAACAAGCCTCAACCCGATAACTTGGCTTGCCGATCAATAACTCCATTCCTTGCAGGAAAAATACGGTAGACAAGCTTATTTCAGCACCTTCGGCAATTCCACTTAGTCGTTGTGCCTGTCTAGGGTAATACTCAAACACATCCCTCTTCAATAGCCCCTCGGCTCGACGTTTAGCCAATGTAATAAATAATGACGTGGGTAACAAACGGGGTTTCATCAGTTTAACAAATTCATAGTTCGGGATCTTCTCCAAGGCTTCGCGTATCTGCTGACGACCAGCCCGCCCCTGTTGAACCCCTACTTCATGATGACTGCCTGTGAAAGCATGCAACCTCACATGTGTCACATCAGGCACCTAGTTTACCTTGTTACAGAAGTTGCTTATAATGTAGGTTCAGCTATAACTTTCTTCCGCAAAATTGTAGACTGAACAGTGCCATGTGATGTGTTGTGTGTGTGAATGTGTGTTTGTTATGTGTGCATGTTTTAGTTATGTGTGTGAGGAGAGAGAGTAAGAGTATTAGAGAGAGTAAGAGAATACGAGAGAGAAAGATAAAACTCTACCCCCAAACCCAAAAGTATCTAGTCATTCTTCCGAGCAAGGGGATAACTGACCTCAAATTAGCGCGCGCGCACCAAGGATTGGACAAAACTATTTTTCATTCGGATTTTATGTGAAAGCTATTCGGATAAGAACAAAACGAATGAAGCATCCTTTGAAGCATGATTCTTTTTCTGACTCTGTTTCTGTAGTGGTTGACGTGGTAATAACGAAACATGAAAACGAAAGGGGTTCTGTCAAAGCTCAGACATAATATATCAAGGTGAGCTAGGCGAAGATAAGACGGGACAAGCCAAGACAAAACCGAGACAAGGAAAGTCAAGATAATCACAAGAAGTCTAGAGCAGCTAGGTCAAGTGAAGACAAGAGAAGGGAAGCCAAGAGAAGCTAAGTTAATTCCGTTGGAGGTTAATGAAGTCAAGATAAGACAATAACGAAAAGGGAAGTAAAGGCTAGGTAAGTGATGGGAAGGAAGGTCAGGATAAGAAAAAGTTAAGACAAGAGAAAAGGGAAAATAGAGAGATGTATGTTGTGAATTCTACAGTTAGTTTATTTGTGCTATGCTTTGTATTTCAAGAGTTCCGCGTCTTTTTGGTCCACATGCGAGCCGTTCAAGACTTCCTAAGAGTTTAAGAGTCATATCGTTGGGTAATTTGTTCGCCATTACTGAAACTGTGATGTCAAAGGATGCTTTCTCGACGTATTCAAAGAACACTTCGGTTTTTGCTTCTTTCACAAAGAATGGGTGCATTTTCACTTCTGAGCCTTCAGTCACTTCAAACCAATCAGGAGAGACAGTTATCCCCCCGTTGTCAATAAAGGATAATGCACCGAAGTATTCGCTGCCTTTCTGATTCCAGCTCAGGGTTCTTGCTGCTGCTCTGAACATGCCATTAATGTAGCCTCTAGGACCACCAAGTGGAATAAGCACATGTCCATTCTGGCGCGGAAAACAATGACAGTCCTTGAGGACTTGACGAGTCTTTTTTGTATCTGTCGTTTTGGCACTATCTAGCTTCGCAGTTTGTTTTCCTCTAGTTTGTTCTTCATTGCCAATTTCCGTGTCAATAACATGCCAAACATTCCCGTTCAAAGTAACTTCTTTCTGTGCCCAATCGCCATGAATATTATGCAGAATCCCTTTGACCTTGAAGGATGCCAAAGTATCTTTCTTAAGAAGTTGCCGTGCTTCTTGCGTTACATAATGTTGGCGTGGTTCTTGAATTACAGAAGAATCTTCCATTTTTTAACCTCCAACCTCCATTATTGTTCCATACTGTATATATTCGTTACGGTATCTTACGGTACTCTCTCAAACTAGATTAGATAACAAAAAGAAAAGGGAGTTTTGATTAGCGTTCTCAAAACTGCATTAGGCACAGAAGGTTTGATCATAGCAAGCTTTATGAGATATTGCGACAGGTCGATGTTTTCCGTTGTGTTGACTGAACACTTTGTCACCAATCTGAAATGCCTTTTTGCATACACGACACTCATCACGTCCTCGATGTCTTAAGTAACTGATAGACCGCTTTGTGAGCCTATACAGTTGTCCGCCCCTAATTTTCATCAGGTTCACGCTCACGTCTTTTTCGGTGTGTCCATGTCCGCCATTAGTTTTGAAAGGTTCTCGTTTAGAGCGTTCAGAAATCCTCTAATGCCTTTGACGTTCTCGATACATTCAGCGAGACTTCCGTGATCTTCAGGTTTTTCCATGTAGTCAATAAGGTTAAGGATTGTTGCATGTTGCAGTTCAAGACTTCTTTTGAAAATGTGGACAAGCTCATTCAGTTGTTTCTCTTTCATGCTTCCACGCTCTAAGGACTTGACACGTTCACGGTTATTGCGATGCTCGCGGGATCAGGTCCAGCGGTAAAGGTATATCCGACGTAGAGGGGATAACTTCCCGAAGCGACGTTCAGCATAGTATAGGACAGCGCACTCTTATCGATCAGTCCTGTGTACGCGGGAGAACCATTCGCGTATAGTTGCACAGTACAAGCAAAAGCGGTGAACGGGGACAAATCGCTCGAATTCGCGAAACTGATCGTCACGTTTGCTAAAGCGGGGACGGTCAAGGTACTGTTCGCATTGACGGGAACTCCGTTATGTGATGGTCCAGATCCCCCCGTTTGATTTTCAAGGATTGCACCGTTATTGTCCGCTGTCATGTTCATGCTAATGGACGCGCTCAAAGAAGCACCTGGAACGATTTCCCCGTGAAAAGTGATGCTGTTCAAATATGCACCGAGTCCGAGACTTACGAGAGCAATCAAAGCGCAAAGAGCTACAGCGACACCGATTATTGTCTTCTTTTTCATGTTCTTTCCTCTGAACATAGAAGGACGGATGCTCTTTATTAGTGATACGGTACAGTACCGTAACGATAATTAAAGGATCCATGGAACTGTAGTGTACCGAAAATAAAGGAGAAAAGAAGAATGAACAAACAAGCAAATTCCGCAATACTAGCCATATCAATGCTAATCGCTACCATCGCGATATTAACCATGCCCACAGTTAACGCGACAGATACTCCGACCTTCATTGTTTCCCCAACACCCCAAAATAGTTGGTACAGTTCAACAGGATGCCCGACAAGTGTTAACATCACAGTGGCTAACGTGACATCAGGCGCGGGATTCCAGTTTGGAATGTTCTGGGAAAACACCTATCTTAACTGCGATAACGTCCAAACATACATTCCTAATGGATGGAATAACGACAGCACCCTCCAAATTACCGCAGGAATTGATAATATTTTCAATGACACATATGGATACTACTTGTTCGCAATTTTCGACGCTACTGATAATCCGTACAATGGAACGTACACTATCGCGACCATGACTTTCCATCAACTATTGAATACAACCGGAACTACACCATTATCCTTTTCAGATATAGACATAGCCGATTTAGATGGAAATTCAATTCCATCCGCCTCAACAGATGGCTCCATCAATATGTATCCTAATGCCATACTCGTGAACGTGACCGCTGATGGAAGCACAATACAGAACTTTCCATACCCCACAGACTGGACAAACTGGAATTGTAGCAAAGCGAATGATGGCGATACAAGCTATGTAGCTTCAAACGAAGAAGATCAAAACAGCTATAATGACTTGTACGTAGCAAATTGTTCATGGATACCTCAAAACGCAACAAGCGTCACTGTATCCGTACACATGATAATACGATCCACATCAAACTTGCACAAAGCAATTGTTGCAACAATTCTGAAGGCTACTTCAACAGGGACAGTCTATGGTGGCAACACTAACCCCAGTCTTGCATACCAAGATATCTCCACGACCTTCAACATAACAGCAAGCGACGGTTCAGCTCTGCAAATAGGCGCACATATCATGTCTGGAAAACACCAAAGTGGCGGGATATGGTACTATTATCCAGGACGTTGCACCGAAGTCTATGCGATTGTCTCTTGGAGCTAAGGGGTTAGAAATATGAAAACCCCTAAAATGAACAAGACTATAGCAACATCAACAGTGATATTGCTACTTTGCCTATCTGTCATAACTGTCTTCAACATTGAAAGCATACCTTTGGCCAAAGCAACAGTAACTCCTCAATATTACATACTCAAAGCCAATTTTCATGCTCATACAACCTACAGTGATGGCAATTATACACCAACAAATTTAGTAGACATCTATTCAAGTGCAGGATATGACAGTCTAGCCATTACAGACCACAACACTACTGATGGTTACTCCGAAGCTAAGACCGAAGGGGACGCTAAAGACATAGTTATCATAAGAGGCGAAGAAGTTACAACGAAATGGACAAATAACAACACCGAACACTGGTTAGGACTTTTCATAACAAGCGTCGTATCGCCACCGATACCCTGTGTCGACCCAACACCTTATCTTGACCAAGTAAACGCTCAAAGCGGCTTGAACATCATAGCCCATCCTTGGACCATAACTCAGTCACCTTGGAATGCCACTTATGTACTAAATCAAAGCGTATGGTACTCGTATTTTGGCAATACTACACAGCAAAATGGATGGGAAGGAAGCGGATACGCACAGAACAGCGCAAGTTCAGAGGTCACAGCTATCGCAAATGAAGGGTACACTGTATTATTCGACCATGATTTTCATGGCACTACAAACGACATTGCTAAACTAACATCGTTTTGGACGTATGTTATGGCTGCAAACAAAACTGAAGCTGGCGTTAAAGACGCATTGTTGAACCATAGAACAGTTGGTTGCTATAGTGACGGTCTATACGGATCAGCAGCTAATATAGCCTTATATCACAAGTTAAAGGCAGATGAAGTGTACGCCAATTTCAATTCTCTAATCAACAATTCGACCATATGGAGACAACCTCAAGGACTCAGCGACAAAGGAAACACTATCTACGGATACTGGATAAGAGAAAATCAAACTGTAGGATGCGACATCAACCATGACGGGAAAATAGGATTAGGAGATCTTGCCAGGTTGGCCATAGCGTATAATACAGTTCCAGCTAATTCAACATGGAATCCTTACGCTGATATCAACTGTAATGGGCAAGTTGCACTTTCAGATCTTTCACTTCTAGCCCAACACTATAACCAACATGGATCAAGCCTTCCTGCAAAAGTCGTTATGCTCGACGGTTGCATACATGGAAGGGAAGCTGAATCTGCAACGCTCCTCTACAATCTTGCTTTGTTCCTAAGCAATTCATCAGATCAAAGGGCATACGATATGATACACAGCACACAATACTTCATTATACCAATCGTGAACATTGACAGATTCGGAACACCTGATTCAACAGGAGCCGGAACTAGAAAAGACGCAAACGAAGTGGACATAAACAGTAATTTCGCCTATAACTGGAGCAACGCGGGAAGCTCAGATCCAGCCAACTATACTTATCGTGGTCCTTCAGCTAACAGCGAAAACGAGACGCAGATACTAAGAAACATCTTCACCAAAACCCTCTATTCTGGAAACAACGCATCCAACGCTGTATATATCGACCTTCATTGTGGAGGCGGATGGACTAGTTACAACGGTACTGTCTATGATACCGTATGGGACAATGAAAATCAAAGCGATTTGACTACAGAAGCGATATTTTGGCAATATTACACGACAATCTGCAACAGATACAACACGACAGACATCTATGCCCACGAAACAGGAAATACCCAAGAGACAAACACGCCAGGCGCAAGTGTGAATGACTTAGGAAACTCTACGCATATTCCGTCAGTAGTAATTGAACTGTTCAATGATTTTAACAACTGGACAGCACATCATCCTACATCTCAGCAGCTTAACGGATCAATGCTTGAACAGATAAAATGCTTCGTAGAAGGAGCAGAGAACTTCCTCACTAAAAACAACTATGAACCAGTAATAATTCAAGAATCAGGATTTGACAACAATTTAGACGGAACGGCCTTGACTGTTAACGGTACGGTTGTCGCCACCAAATTGAGTGACTTCCCATATATCACAGTGGTCCAAAAAGGAGACACATTAAACTGCACATACCCCGACATAGCAACAAGCAACTATACCTATGAGAGCGAACATGTTGAACAATACAGGTTCTTCTCTTGGCAAAATTTTGGGTCATTAACGAATATCAACGCACCAGTTTATGCTACCATGACATATTTAATTCAATGGCGACTCGTTGTTTCTGAAGATGGCGGTGTGCTTGCTTATGACACACCAAACCCAACAAACGGTTATCATTGGTATGACAATAACACACAAATAAACTGCACCACTTCAGGAGATTTTCTTTACCAAAACAACGAATACACAATTAGCATGTGGGGTTCTAACTATCACTACCTTGACGGAACAGAGTACACAGGTAACATATTCTACACAACATACGTGGTACTTACTTTCACAAAACCATATTGGCTTCAATGGGCATACGTGTACGGTTGACCATATAACCAAGGAAGACTCAACAACACAAAGCTCCATTTTCCCTTTTTTGTTGCTTATTTTCTCAAAGAAAATGGTTTATTAGGATCACTTACATCATATATTTTGAGGAAGGGAGGACCGTGAAACACTTAGTTTATGGTATCCTATCGTTTTCTCTGGTTTTCTTAATGATTGTTGGAAATATCAGAGTCTTTGTTAAGGCACAAGAAAATCCCTCTAGTGTTCTAATACCTGGAGATCTCAACAATGACGAAAGAGTAAACCTGAAAGACTTGGTGATACTTGCATTGGCTTTCAAAAACTACAATTCAATCGCGGACATAGATGGAAACGGTTACGTCAACCAGATAGATGTGAGAATACTCAGCGAATTTTACGCGCATGGGATTCCTCAAATTCTCAGTTTTTCAACTGACCTTCCAAGAGATGAGAGGCTTCTATCAGGTATTATGACTGTAAAGATTACTGTTGAACATGCGGAACGGTGCGTTCTATCATACACGATTCTATACGTTCCTGGTCCCGCCCCAGATTTGTCGCCTAATTTTAATGGAACAAATTGGATAAACGAAACAATGACGAGGAACGGAGACACTTTCACTGCAACAATTAGTACAGTTTGGATGCCTAGTCAAGGCAATACAGACGCACCTTCAACCACCGTTTACTTTAAAGCAATTGCTTACGACAGCTTAGGATATTCAAACCAAACAGCAACATTCCCCATCTACCTATATCCACATCATTAATCCCCTTTTTCTCTCGGCCCGATACGTGGAGTCTAGGGAGTCAAACCTTGACCGTCGCGTACTGTCCGTTTAATCGTTTGCATCTGTCACATTCTTTCAAAGCATCAATCTTGTCGTTATGATACAGCACCGTGTTATAGACTGTTGAAAGACTTCGTTCAGTTTTGACTGCGAGTTTATTGAAACTCAAAGGATCTCCCTTGTTTCCCGTCTTTCTCATGTCTATGATTCGGACGTGTTCTCTATCGCTGATATGTCCCGCTTTCATATCGAGATCAGGAGCTTCCGTATGTTCAACTTCAATATTCAGCAGTTTGAAAAGGTTCTCGTTCTCCCGCTTATGCCAGGGGGGACAAGCGAAATATCCACGTCCGATGCTTGCGTAACGCGAGATCACAATAAATTGATCCTTTGGCATCCTTGTGATGCTGAAGGGTTTAAACAAGCTATAGAGAAACTGAAGGTCTTTCGGAAGTCCTTCTTTTCCACATGCTTTTATGAATGTGTAGTCAGCGAGATCCCGAATATCTGCATCGACGCTTTTCGATTTAATGCTGTCCCCGCAGAGCGCATATCCCATGTGACGCATTTGACGAAGAAGGAAAGTCATAGTTGCTTTTGCCTTATATTGATCTTCTCCAATGCTCAAACGGGAGAATAACAAGTTCGCCATTTCACGGATAATTAAGCACCAAAGATGATCCCATGATTCTCGTTTCCAAAGTTCTTCCATAATCGTCTTAATTGCTCGATTCTCTTCAAGTAACGTACTATAAAATGCGGAAACCGTGATCACTACTTTATGTCCCTTCATACTTGACAGCTTGAAATCGCTGACTTTCACGGAAGGCCAACGAGAATGAACTTTCACGCTGTCCCCCGTCAATAACAAGACTCCCTCTTTGTATGGGCTTCTACACCAGGACAAGCCTTCATTATCGCGACTTCCAAAAAAATCCAGAATCTTTGAATGTTTGTCTTGTTCGCTGTAGTGAGTCGCGAGAGCTTCACACAAAGCACTTTTCCCCGTTTCTTTTCCCCCCACAATCAAATTAGCGTTTGGTTTTCCATAGTCCATTTTCTCGGAGAAACGGATCCAGCGTCCCTTAACCAGAATCGGCAAGGGAGCTTTTGTCATTTCCTCATAACTGATCGGTTTTTCCGCTTCAGTCATTCCCGCTCCTTTTTCCCCGACAACCATAGAAGGATTATCTTCGCTCAATCAGATCCCTCTTGTTAGAAGTCGGGATTCTTTGTCATGTCTTCGCGTTCTCTCATAGCATTGACGTTTTGAATCACAGTCGCGGAGCGGGGACTTATGTCGCGGTCCATGAAGCATTTTCCAAGAATCAGAAATCCGTCTTTCCAGACGTGTTTTTGAAGGACATCATGTAAGAAATGGACAAGCATTTTCACATCTATCGTTTCCGTTTCTGTTTCCATCACATCTAAAAACCGTTTCAGCGACTCCAAGTCTTTCGGTTCGTTCAACGCTTCAAGCTCGATTTTCTCTTTATCCTTAGACTTTTCCTTGTCTTTCTTATCCTGATCTTTCGGTTTCTCTTTGTTCTTCTCCTTCTGTTCTTCAGCTTTCCGAACTATGTCGTCCGTCCTGAGAATCCAACTTTTCGCGCTTGCGTTCCATCTTCCCCAACCATGAATAGCTTGTCCAAGTCTAGGGAAGTCAATGCTTCGAGCGTATGGAGCGGAGATTTCATAAATCGCTTCATTAACCAGGTCTTGGCGATCTTTCAAATCCGCGACGTACTCAACAAGAGAACCCGCCTTTATTTCAGAAGTTATTAAGTCGTGAAACTGCATCAAAAGTTTTATGCGATGTTCAAGTTTCTGGTCTTTGAGAATGTCGATTCCGAGCTTATGAAGGGATTTCTCAATCTCTTTTTCTTCCTTGTCGTCAGAGGATCCGAAAAGGTTCTTTGCTCTCTGCATCCAGGACGGTTTATCAACCATAGCTTATTTTCTCCGTCGCGCAAATAGGAAGCTCACCATGAACACCGCGCAAACTGCGATAACGATTATGAGAACCGTATTGTTCGAGATCCACGTTCTCACATCTTCGTTTGAACTAAACTCGTAGATCGCGAAGATTCCGAGAATCAAGAGAGCTAGTCCAATCGTCACTTTGATCCATGGCCTCGTTCTGTATTCGCTGACAGCTTCCTCGATTTCCGTGTGTGCGGAAAGAACTGTCAGCAATTCTTCAAGGACTAATCCAGAGACTCGCCTAGTTCTTCCCAAGACTCCCCGAAACTCGTTCTTGACCTGGTGATCTTCTCCTTCAATCTCGATTAACTCTTGATGTGCATGGAATCCGTATCGTTTCCATTCCACATTTTCAATTTTGAGCTTGTCATTCTCTCTTTTCAACGCATCGATTTCTGCACTAGGGACTTGAATCCCTTTTTCTGTCGTCGGTTCTGCGTCAACGGTCACGGGATCAGTCGCGAGATAATAGTCTCTTGGAGCTTCCGCGAGAACAAAAATGGGGATCGGTTCAAGATGATCTATTACGGTTTGACCGACTTTCGGAGTCCAAACCGTCAGCGTCGCGGTTCTTGGATGGTCAACGCTATAACCGCGAAACACCGCCTTTCCAGGAAGCGCAATAATTCTTTTCTCCCAAGGAAGCATATGCTCGATAACAATTTGACGCACATTCCGAAAACGCTTATTCTTTAAAGGTTCTCCAAGAGTCAATGGAGTCTCATAAATCTGATGTACCTTGTCGATAATTCTGGAATGAACACCATCAGATGGTTCTTTGACGAATAAATGCAGTTTCGCGTTTAAGGGACGAACAATCAAAAGAATATAAAGGTACTTGGAAGCGGTAATTCTGAAGACGTATTCTGTTCCTAGAATGAAGATTCCCGTGAAGATGCATCCCCCCCAAAACAGATAAGGACGATATTCAGGGGGAATGACATTCGTATTCATAAGGACCATTATTCCAAGCAAAGCGAAAACGGGAATATCCTCGAAAATCTGATCTCTGTCCATGCTTTCAAATCCTCGGTTTCTGTAGCTTATTCGGATCTGGTTCAGAAGGTTTGTCCGGTTCTGAAGGTTTCGCTGTTTCTGGTTTCTTCGAGTCAGGAGTTATGAAAGCGACACTAATTTTCGGATCCTTAAATTCCCCGTTCAAATCCATGTCCGCATGAATGTTCACTTCAACTTTGCATTTTTGGAGAGCTTCAATGACCTTGTTCTGCATGACCGCCTTGATCGCTTCCCCTGGTTTCTCGATTGGAACTATCTGTCTTGACGGTGCTATAACTTCAGGTTCAAGTGGTGCTTCAGAAGGCAAATCTTCAGGTTTCGGTTCATCCTTGTTTAAGTCCGTGAAAATCTTTTCTTCGCTGACAAGCGGGACTTCTGGTTTCTCTTGACGAAAAGAACCGTTCAAGTAATAGTAGAAGGACAAGCTCATTCCAGGAGCGGAAGGAACAAACAGAATCAAATACACAAGGATCAACGGTGTTCCAGGTCCATAACGGAAAATGCTGAAGCTAATCAACGTGGAAACCGTCAAGGTCAATAGGATCCCGAGAATCAGGACGGTCTTCTTATTCATGGTCTTGGACTCCCCGAATCGTTAAAAGGTACTGTCCGTTTTCTTCTTTGATCAGCTCTTGTTTGACGTGCTTTTCTTGAAAGGGACAGAGAACATCGACAAAGCGGGGATTGATCGTAATGGCAAAGCTGTTAGGTCCATGTGAAAACAGTTTTCTTGTCGGTTGATCGTCGGAAGCATACAATTTTCCGTTGATAACGATGTGTTTAAGGTCTTTTTCGTTGACCATTCCCTTATGAGGATCCCAAATCGTGATGTTAACATCTCTCTGCATCCACTCGCGAAATCGTTTCCACAAAGAAGGTCTATGCAAATCTTCAAGCTCTCCGCGTATGCTTGACTGAATAACAAGTATCAGTCCATATGCTCAACGCCATATGTATGCGCTCAGCATATGCTTCATATGACCATATATTTATTCATTACGCGAGCATACCGTACTATACGTTCTAAAATGTCCGTCCAAACATCAACCAGGTTTTCAAGGACTGAGGGAAATGAGCCGATGCACCCCCTTCCTTTCAGGACGGACCGACAAACAGCGGGGGCAAAAGGGACTCAAAGAGTCAAAACAAGGGATGATCAAACATGAAAAATGAACATATCTTAATCGCTGTTTTGCTCATAGTAATCGCGGGAGCGTCCCTCGGATATGTCAACCTGAGAAACGGAAGCATCACTTCAAACCCAAACGCACAACCACAAACGACGGGAGTCCCCTATCAAACTCCGACACAAACTCAAACGCCTTCAGGCACGACAGCACCAGATGCACAATTATACTTTGAAGTAACTGACGCAATCGCATACAGCGACGTAGCATCCACGACATACGTTGATGTCGCAAAAGCTCAAAGCGGAATCTTCAACTTCCTACAGCTCTTCGACACAAAAGCACAAGCATCCAATCCACAAGCCATGAACAGCATGGTCAGCGACGGAAGCACCTTGATAATCCACATCGGAAGCACCGTCACACCTACACACGGAGCGGGATATTATGACGGATGGTACTACTGCGTCGCTCACGTCGGAAACCCAATCTATCAGATGGACTATTCAGATTTTGTCAGTGCTTCAAGTTTGCCTAGCTACACATACACCGTCAGTCAAACCGCTCTAGGAAGCGATCCGATTGTCGGATATGTATCCTGGACTTCGGGAACAACTCCGTACTGGAATCTCGGAAAACTCTACATCTTTCCGCGCATAAGCACAGATTCAACGGAATCAGTCTCGTATCAGGCCACGACATTAGCAACTCTAAGCGATGGTTCAACATGGGTCAACGTCAATACACGCATAACCGCAAACGCGACTCTGGCCAGCACAAACGAACAACTGACTTTCAGCATGTACGCGAAATACTCAAACCTCGGATATGGTTTCCCCATGCTCGTAGTTGGAAGCAACGGAGCAATCATAGAATATCAAACATACATCGTATTCACAACGTCGATGCTTTCAATCGAGACACCTTCAGGATGGAACCTTCTGGGTGACAGCACCTTATACGCTGAAAAAGGATTCTACAGAGCAATCGGTCCGTTCTTCGCTCCAAAAGGCGGAACTATGTCTTTCCAGATTTCAATTCCAATCGATTCGTCAAACGCTCCCACAGCTACAAAATACAAATTCAGCTTTTGGGTAATCGACATGCAGAATCCAAACAGTCTCCCAGGTGGAAGCATGCACACAACGATCCCGACAGCATACGGATTCATCTATCAGTACGGACTTGCCGCATGTGAACAAACATACGCGTACACTACAGGAAGCGGTGCTTCAGCGACTTCACAGCTTCAAGCCTACTTAACGACTCCATAAGACACGGTGAAGGACATGAAGTTTAAGCCGATTTTGTTCTTCATACTTCTTTTCTTTGCGATCGCCTACTTTATGAGCATGGCAAATCCGTATCTGCCGAACACGGGAAATCCGACGTTCAACTATCTTGAAACAGGCGGAATCAGCGCGTTTCTCATAATTCTGATATGGGAAAAGTGGCTACGCAAGGAAAGCGGTGAAACTGCTCGCGACGGATAAACCGTCCCTTTTTCTCTCTTTGTTTGCATGGTGACTTTTGACATGAACTTGAACGGTCTTCAGCTTCTCGGTCTAGCATTGGTGATGTTAGCTGTCGGGGGACAAGCCCTCATTCCTGGAAGCATCGTCTATTACAGTTCAGTCGCGCCTTCAGCGTCCTTTTCACCTTCAGGAACTACTCCGAACAGTCCGTTCTATCTTCAAGCCTACGGGACTTTCACATGTATGGCTTTACTCGCGGGGATGCAAACCGCAGAAGTCACAAACGCAACGGTTCAAATAAGCATCTGGACGGGATCCGTTTGGAACGTAGTTGGAACGTTCACTTTGACGTATGTCACGACTTCAATGGGAATTCTCTGGTACGAATACAACTTCACAATGGGAGCTTCAGGAAATCTGTACGCTCTTAGCTATTTGGTGCAAACTATCGATGTTGGATCCTTCAGCACAGTTACTTACATCGCGACACAAACGAATCTGGGGTATTTCTGCATCAATGGAATCTTTGCTTCAAACATCACGACGATGCGAGTTTCCAATCCGACTTTGACTTTCACGTACACCGTCAATGCGAGCGGAGTCAGCTACGCGAACTTTGCGGTTTTCATCAAAGTCTTCAACGGATCAACTCAGCTCACACAAGTGAATCTAACTCCCCCCGTGAATGGAAATCCTCCTGCGAACTTCACAGGATCCTATACGCTTCCCGCACAAGGAACATACACGCTAAACGGATACGTCACTTATAACAGTGCAACGACACAACAAATGTCCATCGTCGCTCCATGGGGAGATCTCAGCGCGTCACTAAGCGAAGTGAGCTTCAGCGACTTCTACCTGATAATGACCATTTTCGGAATCGCGTTCATCTTACTCGGTGCAAGGAAAAAGAAAGCGACGGAGAAATAGTTCCCCTTTTTTTAGTCGGGAAACAATCCACGCGAAAGAATGAAAAGCTATGATCCAGCACGACAGAATCAGTCAAACTTTCATCGTGTTAGCGAGCTTTATGTTCGTTTATCTATTCACGATTGCGGGATCCGCTGTCGTCCTCTTTCCCTTGATGCTTCTGGTTTTGGGAATTGTTCTTCACCGTTTCGTCCAGAGAAAAGGCAAAGACACGGACGACTTTGACGATACGGAAATAGCGAATGAACATCTCTGGAAGAATTTCTTGTTTTACACAGTCGTCGCTTTGTTCGGTGTTTTCATGGTCAGCGAAGCGATCAACGTTCTTCCTTTGAGCATGAACACGGGACTAACGGGATTCTATCTTTTGCTGTATCTCGCTCTTATGGGAATCGCAGAAGAAGAATTTTTCAGGGGATTCATCACAGATTATCTTCTGTCAAGTCTTCCCAATCGGTATGTTGCACTTTTTCTTTCAGCGGGGATCTTCATGGTCTATCACTTTGCCGTTTATGGAACAGTCTTCGCGAGTCTAATCTACGTTTTCGCGGGGGGAATGATCTTGTCCTGGACAGCGTACAAAACACGTCATATCAGTCCTTGCATGGCGGGACACGTCTTAAACAACGTCGGAGCATACTTCGCGCAAAACGGAAGCGTCCAGGCTTCAGCGGGAATCAAATTCATCGTCAAAGTAATTTTAAAGGTGATCTGAAATGAGCTTTGAAAAACAAAAGAATGTTGGAACATGGATTAAGAAGAACGCGAAATACCTAGTAGTCATGGCCTTCCTTTATCTATTGGTTGGGACTCCCTTTGGAATGACGATTCTCGGAGTTGTGAATCCTGGTTTTCCAGGAGCGCAAAGCGCATGTGACGGAGTTATGTTCAAAGATTTCTCAGGATGGACGGGGACAAACGTCTTTTACAATGCTTCCGACGCTCAAACGGGAGATCTTGTCAGTCATGGAGTTGTTGGAATGGGAGATCATGTGTATTGGGGAAGTGTTGGTCCTGAAGCTATGACCGTCGTTCACCGTCTTGACAAGACGGGCGGATCAATGGAACAGCAATTAAGCACGGAAATTCAGAATCAGATTCCACTCGCAGATTTCAACTATCAAAACAGCACACCTTTAGCTTTTTCAAACATGTCGTCATGGGATCAAGGAGAGCTTCTGCAATATTGGAACGTTCAAGCATCTACACCGACAAATCAAACATTGAGCAACGGAACGATAGTCAGTTCTGTCACATACAGCGCGACAAGTCAGAGTTTGCTGTTGATTCCTGGAAACTTCTATCTCAGTATTTTCATTCCTTCTAGTCAAGCAAATGCGGGAACGGGATCAGGATGGCAAGAGGGAACATGGAGTCAAGTTGATTTTTGGTACGCGATTTATTGGTACGAATGGCTCAATGCTTATGGACAAGTCCTTCAATCGAATGAAGCTCCCCCGAACATTCCCGCAAACGCTTTGAACCGTCAAAGTCAGTTTAACATTCGCGGGGGATTTCCAATCGCGGGATGGATCCAAGGATATGAAGCACCAATCCAAACGGACACGGGGACAATTTACGATTTATATCAGATTCAAGCTAGAGGAAACCAATTTAAAACCTACGCGGGAAGTCAACTCAGTTCCAGCACACTTGCAAACGTCTTGAACCAAATATCGCTTAATCCGAGCTTAACGGGAAGACAAGTCACACTTTACACGCAACCAGGAGACTCTTATCAGCTTCCGACGTACACGCTTCCCCCCGGCCCAATCGACGCACAAGCCCAAGGACTACTTCAATCCCCTGATTGGCAAACAACGCTCCCAACAGAATATTTCAAAATCAGCATAAACACTTTTGGAACATACGCGGATGGAAGTTATCTCTCAGGATGGACAGTCTATTATCCGACAGTCGATTATCTGTTAAGATTTATTTTCGGAGTCTATGGAGTACACACATACATCTGGACTGTTTCAACCGCGCTCAGTCAAGGGTACAATGCGACGGGAAATTATCAAGCTCCCCCCGCTCAATGGGAGAACAGAACAATCATAGAAGCAAACACAGCGGGACTTCTAACGGGATGGACGGATTGGTTCTCGAATCCCTGGAATACTCTTCAGTTCTATTTCATCGTGATCGTGATTGCCCTTCTGATCATCACGGTTCTGAATCCTGGAGTATGGTCCGCTGTACTCAGTAGAAGGAAGGAAAAGTCTTGATGTCTCGAATTGATACGGTATTTTACCGTAATTCTAATATCGAGAAACAGAGCATAGTCTCACATATTGGAAGTGAATGAAAATGAACATGAACAGAACAATCAATATCACCGTGAAAAAAGCCCTTGGAATCTTTGCTGTAGTGACAATTCTCATCGCGATATTCGCGTTTTTTGTGACCGCGACGCCTGGAACGGGATCCCCGACGATCATCATGGGAAACGGAAGCATCACCGCAACAAGTCTTAACTTGACGATTGGAAGGGTTCTCCCGTACACCTGGACAATTTCAACGCAAAACGGGATTCTCTACAGCGAAGCGTCAAACGGAAGTCTCGTATATGTTGACACAAACGCTTCAAACGTGTGGAATTGGACGCTCGCGCATACATCTTCAGGGGGATCAATCTACGGACAAGCGGGACTCTATTCCATAGACTACGCGATCCAGTTACTCAGCAATATCAAGATTGACGGAGACAAAGGATGCAAACTTCAATTAACCGCAAACCGTCCCGTCGATGAACAGCACACTAACGTTTTTGACAGTTTCTCAGTTGACGTTGAAAACATAACTATGGCCAATATCGACATTGACGGAAACCTCGCGAACAATCTGGGAGCGACTTCCGCGCATTGTGGAAACGGAGTCTATATCCATTCAAGCGGAAAGCACATTTTCTTTGAAGATCTCACCGTCCAAAACAACAGAAGAATCGGACTTGAAATCAGAGCAAACCCAGGAAAGATAACGACTGACGTTTGGGTTCAAAGATGCACAGTCGATTATAACGGATATAACGACATTGAATTTCAAGCCTACGACAACACCGCTGAAGTCTATGGTTGCACCGTGGATCATTGCACGACAGGATGGGGGACAGGAGACATCAGCATTAACAGTTTCCAAGTCAATTCTCCATACAGTCCCGCAGTTCACGACATAACCGTTGACGTGAACACTATAGGAAACATGACGGGGATTTATGGTTCAAGCCAGAATCCCTATGCTTGGTATGGAGTTAAACTTGAAAGAGGGGGATTCAGATGGAAAATCACAAACAACATGATGCTTGGAACAGTTGTCGGAATCCAGGACGACGGATGGAGCTTCGGATCCAACACTTACAGCGGAAACACGATCTATCTGAAAGACTACAATGTTTATCCGGGATATTCCCCGAAAGGAATCGCGACAAGTCTAGGAAACTGCACAATCACGCAGAACACGATTATCGGATCCTCTACACAAACTCAAGCATGGACAGGAATCTATGTCGCAAACACGGGAAACTGCACAGTCACAGATAACACAATCATCGATTATGGCGGATCTGGATCATCCGTCGGAATTGACGAATATGGAACAACGTGCAACGGGGACGTTTTTTCAAACAACAATGTCCAGGGATGCAAAACAGTTAGTATTTTCATGGGACAACCGAGCAAAGCGGGGGGAATCAACCTTCCAAACCAATATACGATCTACACGGACGGAACGACAACATACATGCAGAACAGTCTTTCAGATGTCGCGCAATATCAAAACACCGATCCCGCGAAAGTCCTTAACTTTGCGATTGGAAACATGTCGCAAGGATCAATTCTGTGGAGAGCGGGAAACTACACCTTAACCCATGCCGTCATATTAGCGAGCAATGTTTCAATCGACGGACAAGACGGAACAATTTTGACATTGGGAAACAACGTCACGGATAGCTATATCAACGGATATGGAAATTTCTTCTTAGCTAGAAGCGACATCGCAAACGTGACCATAAGAAACATTCAGATCAACGGAAACAAACTGAACAACTACAATCTGACAGCGGGAAACGACGGAAATGGAATCTATTTCCAATCTTCCGCAACAAACGTGAAAATTGAAGACGTGACTGTTCAAAACTGTCGGATGCAAGGAATCATGTTCAAAGCGGGATCTGGAAAAAGCATCAATGACACCTGGATAATAAACTCCGTCGTCAAAGGAAACGGACGCATGGACATTCTTCTCCAATCATACGACATTTCAAGCCTCATAAACGGTTTTCACGTCATAAACAACTTTTGCGGGGGGGACACGTCAATGTATTCGATTTGCGCTCAGAACGTCACAAGTCCAGCGGACGGAACAATCATCAACCTGGACATTTCCCATAATACTATAGACGCTATGACGGGAAATCAATCATACGCTTCTAGTCCTTCAAGTCCGTTTCAACCTTTCGGAATTCTCATTCAAGCCACATCGAACAGTACCATTGAAAACAATAATGTTCTCGGAGCTTCTGTCGCTTATTGCGATAACGTCGCGGACAAAAGCAATTTCTGGATGAATAACCGGGCAACAATGGAAGACGCGAATTCGTCCACTTCATCGTACTACAACAAAGCGTTTCAAGTGTATGGCAACTATTCCACATATCAAGGAAATCACGTTGAAATCCCCGTATCAGTCCTTAATGTTGCGAGAGGATTCTATCTGACTTCACCCGCATGTTATAACAGCTTCTTAGGAAACACAGTCATAGACGAAGGAAACGCAAACACGACGACGGGAATCTTTGTCAATCCAGGATGCACAAACAACGTGTTCTACGACAATAATCTTGCGTCATGCGATACAAAATTCTCGATAACGATGGCGAGCTCTACGTCTAACCGTTTAAGAGATAATATTGGATGGAATCCGAAAGGATACATCGCTAGTCCCGTGTATAATGGAACGGGATTCGCGTATCTTGTGGATTCAGGGGGAAACGGAACAATCCAGAACAGCACGACGTACACCGTAGATCAAAGCGACAAAATTCTCTATACTGACGGGGGAACATGGATCAGCTTCACCTTGAATGGACAAGTAATTTGGACGACGACTCCCGAAACCGTATATCTGAAAAGCGGGGACACGTTCTCAATAGTGTATTCTGTAGCACCGACAACTCTGAAATGTATGGGGAGTTAACGGACTTGAAACTCCGTTTTTTTCTTCCTCTTTTTCTTGTTTGCATCTTGACCTTATCAGTTCTGAAGGTTAACTTTGCGTACTGTACGAATCAAACGATATCGATTGATTCATCCGTCCTTTTTGGTTTCACAAACGGATGGATGAACTTCAGCACCACGCAAACATTCGCGACAATCCAGGAAACGGGAAACTATTGGTACTTTGATCAAGTCGGAATAAGCCTTGACGGTGCAAACTGCACAGTCCTATCGTGGCTTTCAAGCAATCTAACGACTTTGAGTTTAACAAGTCTAGGAGGGACATGCACGATTCTAATGAACATCACCGCGTTAAACTCGTTCATCACAGTCCAGGGAGCAACATCATACACAGTCAACACCGCACAAGGACTATTAACAATCAGTAAATCGAGCTTTTCAACCGCAACAATCACGATCATAATGAGTCCCCTAGAAATCTATGGATTCACAGTCTCAAACTATGACCTCGCGAAGAACGTCCCGTTCATTTTCAACGCAACGGTTTATGATGAATGGGGAATCATTGACTTGACAAGCGTCAACGTCGAATTAAGCTCGGTTTATCAGATCGGTTTGTCCTGGACTCTAGGGGGATTCAGCATCCCCTATGGAAGCGGAAACTGTTATCTGGACGCTTCAGGATCCATGGTCACAGCAATCGATAGTTACACATACCTTATTTCCTGGAAGCTCACGTTTCTCGGAAGTCAACCAGAACAAACCGTCAGCGTCCTCGGATCTGGAACTGTAGCCTCGGACATCTACGGAAACACAGCGACAAACAGCTTAACGGACCTCGCAACTTATCCAGGCACTCCGAGCGGTCCAGGTGGTCCTCCCCCCAACAATCCTCCCCCGAACAATCCAGGAAATCAAACGCAACCGACAAACCAAACGCAACCGACGAATCAAACGAGTCCAGAGAACTATACGCAACCAGGAAATCCAAACGGAACAGGCCCATTCAGTCCCCCAAACCCTGAGATTCCCCCGCTTCAAGTCCAAATTCCATATAGTCCCTTGATTCTGTTTTTCGGAGTTATCGCGATCCTTGCCGTCGTCGGAGTCACGGGATTTTATTCAGGACGACGAAAGAATCCTTTGGCAGAAGCTCAAAAAGAATGGAAGAAACAGAACCAGGGCAAAAATCCCAAATGGAACAAAGATTAAACGACGTCTCTTGGAAAGTGGCATTTTATCATTTGAACGCTGGCCAGCTCTGGCCGGTACTCCTTTCAGCTCTCCAGGTGAATTGATTTCAACGAAAGCTACTCTCTTCATTCGGTCTGCCTTCCTTGAACAGAATACTCAAAGTCTTCGTCCTGTCCATCTTTCAATTTGGTCACGCATCGCCGCACGGATGGCCTCGCTCCGATTGTAACCTCTTCGTTCAGCTTCTTCGTCAAATTGACTTACCAAGGAAAAAGGGATAGAAAGCTCGATTCTCACGTACTTTATAGAAGATTGTTTTTTTCCATTTTTTGGATTAGCTATAAAATCACACCTTCCAACCTCATTGGATATGGGTTAACCCGTTATTTATTGCTCACGACGTATTCTTCTGAGTGAGGAGTAACAACTCTGCAAGCGCGACAGCCATATGTTTCTATGAAAAAGAGCGCAAAGTCTTATCGAGATATGTCTTTTTGCTTTTTTCTTCCGACGACAATACATGTTAATCCCGTAAAAATGAGAAATAAAGAAATTGATGTAGTCTCAGAGACGAGGGGAGCGGAATTTTCTTGAATAATAGTTGTCGAATTTGTGGAATTTGTTGGACTAGGGGTTGATGGACTCGGATATGTTGGATATGGAACGGGACTAGGATTGTCAGTCGGGGGAGGATTGTTTCCAGGGGGAGTAGGATCAACGGGAGTCGGATACGTGGGGAGAGTCGAATTCGGGGATGGAGAAGGACTAGGGGAAGGACTTGGAGAGGGAGAATTAACGATAGGACGTAACAGAGCGGTGTCGGGAGATAGTCCTTGTCTTGTTTCTGTCAGGGATGGATTAACGATAACGTCGTACTTCGTGAAATTGCGGATGTATAGTCCGTTTGATTGATAGTAACTATTTATCGGTGTTCCAAAGTCGGTTTCATAGAGATTTTGCATGTTTGTTTCCCCCCAATACCCCAGGGTTAGCCAATATGTGTTTTTTGTTCCGATTCCCAGAAGCATTGAAGCATATTCGAACGTGCAGTATTGAGATTTCAAAGCATTTGTCGAAAGAATGGATGAAGATTCATCTGAACCTTGAGCAACTAGAATAATGTTTTTTCCAGAAAAGGTGTTCTCAAACTCAATGAGCATGTCAACGCTGTCTTTCCAAACATAATTTCCGCTGGTGTGAACTTCACTATAATAGGGTGTACCTGGACGGGAAAGCCATTCTTCAGACATGAACCCGTCCAAATGGTTTAGCATCGAAATTGTGGGAACTTTGTATCCGTAATTGTAATATTTGAATCCCGTTCCCACACCGCCACTATTCGCCACAATAGTTATTTGACTCCCAACTTTTTGCCGTATAGCTGAATAGAGATTCACGTATGCAGTTTGTATTTCGCTGTCAGTGAAAGCATGTCCACTTCGGGGATTGATTGGTGTGGCACTAGCGACATAACTCCATGAACCTGAACTTGCAGTTTGTCCATTATCAAGAAAACAGCCCGTATAATGGTTCTGCTGAATCTGGTATGAATACCAATCTGCGATATATTGTTCGTAAGATGGATTTCCCAGGTCACAATAACGATTAGTAGAATAACTTGTGTCGGTTACTTCGTTTCCATTAGCATCTTTCAAGATCCATCCTTGACTTCTGAAATATGGAAGTTCTGACTGACCAGAATTAAACCAGGTGACATCGCTTGAAGAAGCATGAACCGCTCTCACGTTTCGATAGAGGAAAAACACATAATTCGGATTTACTGTTTTGATTGCGCTTATGCCCATGTGAAATATGTCCCAATGCAGTTGCATACCATCGCTATATGAAAGATAATTTTGTGCTGTCCATTGACTACCCCAATAAATGTATCTGTTAACCTTCAAGGCAAAACTGGATCCGCCTATTGTGGACATGTTTCCGTTTAATCCCGCAGAGACTCCGAAAACCAGAAAACCACACATGACAAGAACGTATCCGATCCTCAGAAGGTTCATGTTCCCGCTTCAATACGGTATTATACCGTATGCCAAAGTTAAAAGGCTTTAGAATATCTATGTGGTGATCTGAGCTTCGTTTTCAGGAATTGCGTCAAAGAACCGACAGAGAAAATCAGGATTGTTCAGGACCATTCCTTCTTTCAACACGTCTAAACTATTCACTCCAAAACAGAACGCTTTCCGATATTCTTCAGAGCTTTCCCTTTGTGCGCTCCGTCTATGTTTGCACCTTTCGCGAAAACCGTCTATCTGTTCTTCCGTGAAACCGACATAAATCGGAGTCTGATCTCCCCATGTGAGAACTACGATAAAGACATGTTGTTTCTTGTTGAGTTTGCACCATTCCTTTTGAAGTCTCCATTCAAAACTATTAATCTTCAACGTGTTCAATCTCGCAGGATATTCTTCCCCTTTGTATCGTTCCTTGGCTAGAAACTCGATTCTCTTGACTTCGATTCCGAATTCTCGGAAGACAATATCAGGAGAACCATATTCTCCGCTTGAATATCCCGCTTCATGGATGCTGATATGTAGATTTCCAAAAGTGTTTTCAAGGAAAGAAGCGAGAGAATGAACAGCTTCTTTTCCCCGCTCCGCTTGTTTCGTTCTATAGCTCATTTTACTTCACTCTCACGGAATTCCTTGACAATTTCTTCAACTTCGAATTATCGATAGATACGTCAATCCATTTATGATGAATGAAATCATAGATCCATATTTTACCGTCAGATGTTTTGACATTCCTTTCCGTCATTTTCGTCCGATCCTTTGTTTCAGTTTCACGATGTCTTTTTGGCCTTGTTTGTGCGGTTCAGTCCGAGCGCGATAACCGCAGAAGGGACACATGGGTTTTCCTTTTGACCATTTCACCAGGTCTTTCGGAAACCAGAGTCCTTGAAACGTGCAGTACGCTTCAGTCTCGTACCTGGATTCCCCTTTGAAAGTCATCCAGATCCCCCTAGACTTTCCGAATTTTTCCATCTGAACTCACTTCCGCGACACGAAATCCTTTTTGCTTAGCAAACTCTCGCAGAATGTCTTTGATTTCGTCCCAGGACACAGCACAGTCCATTTTCAAACGTATGTCGGGATCGTCTAACGCTTCCTTCAGAATCTCCCGTCTTATCGCTATGGACATGTCCATTTCCCCCTTATCCTCGGTGACAGCTACAGGAACAGAAGATCTGTTCGGTATAGTCCTGATGATCTTCCGTGCGGATCACGGGAGCTTTAGTACCTTTGACGTGACGGCAAAAGCGACAGCGTTTCTGATTGGCCTGATCGCTCATACTGATTCCTTCACGTTTTTAATGTTGATTTTTGATGGAAGTCGATACCTTGTCCCCTTATGAGTCCCGGGATCCGCGGGAATACGAACTATGAGTCCTTTTTTCACTAGATTCGCGTTTAGGTGTGGCGCTAAACTTCCGTGAGAAATGTTGAATCCGCGTTCATGCAAAGCGTCGGACAGTTCTTTTTCTGTGAATCCTTCATGGGGAAGATCGTTCAGGGCTACGAAAAGAATCTGTCCTTGTTGATCTGAAGTCGAGATTTCAATCGTTTTTTCAGAATGAGACATGGTAATGTTCACGGTTTCAGCTTTGAGATTTACGTCTTGGACCTGAGAACCGTTCACAGATGAATTAGTCTGAACGTGAGCGACGCCGATCAAGTCTCTTATTGCTTCACGGAATTTCTCCGTTGCATCGAGCTTCTTTTGCTGATCCACGATTATCGTTTGACGAAGACTTATCTCTTTTAAAAGGTCTTCTTTTTCCTCTAAGAGTTTGCTGAATCCTTCCGCGTCCTTCATAGTTTGCTGTACCGAATTCGTTGATTCTCTCTCTAGTTTTTCAATTTTCTCGGTTAGTTCACGGACTCTTTTCTCGGATTCCTCAAATTTGTCTTTATACATCAAATCACCGTTTGAAACTGTGACCTGAAGAAATTCTTTAACGCTCTCAGGGGAGCGAAGTCCCTTCGCGACTTCTATTCCGACGTTTTCAGGGACACTTGAAGGGAGAACATACACTTTTTTGACTGTGTTTTCTATTGCACAGTAGAAGTGTCCGACGGGAAGCGTTTGAATGTCATTCGCTTGAATTTTTGCGCCTAGAAGCTGTTTGAGGATCCGCTCGACTTCATGCGCTTCCTTCATGCGTCCAAGGATCCAGTTATCGCATTGTCGAAGGGGAGTTTTGTCGATTCCCCCGATGTCCTGACTGTCTAGCCACATGTAATTTCCAAGAACCGCGCCTTTGCGAATGAATGTTTGAGCAACCCATTTTATTGGAGTCATTTTCCCTTGGGGAAGACTTTCCCACGCTTCAGGGATTATGACGATCACATGATCCAAGTTTTTGAACGCGAATTCAATGGTACTCGCAATTACTATTTGCTGAACTTCCAGAGTCATGTCGTTCAGGTCCATGACGTTAACTCCGTCTTTCAGGTCCAGAGTCGTCGCGAAGGTTTGATGTTCAAGTTCGGGGACGACGATTCGGAGATATGCGCTTAATTGCTCGAAAACTTCTTTTCGTCTGGAAAACTCTGTCTCGCATTGTTCGGATCGTTGAAGGACTTGTCGCAAATTGTCAGGATGCTTCTTTGTGACTTGAAGGATCGCCCAGCGCATGAACGGTTGATACTGAACTTTTTCCCTCAAAGCGACGTTTAAGAGGCCTTCGACGTATTGCCAATCTGAACGCGGTTTATAGTACGGGAGAATCTGGTTGAAAACGTGGAATCCCGCTTCTCCCCTTTTGACGATGAACGCGATTGCTTTGAGCTTTGACCTTGTGATCAATGCTTCTAATGCTGTTGTTTTTCCGCTTTGAGTCATTCCGAAAATCGCGGTATGATGAAGATTCAAATAGACAGAGTTTCCAGATGGAACTTCATATCCGAGCAAAATAGAATTAGGGGAAGACATTGACTTCACTCCCGTTTTCCAAAAATGGTTTTTCGCCTTTTCTCTTGGAGATCAACTAAGAGATTGCGAAGGTTCTTTCTGTTCAGATCATTCTCTTTCTTGATTCTAAGGTTAGCTTCAAGCAATCGCTCCGTATTTCGAATGTCAGCATTGACATCATTAATAGCGTCCAGATCCAGCTTTGTGTTTGTTATCGGTGCTTCTGGAAGTTTCTCGCGGACATGGATCACCTGGATTCCGTATCTTTGAAGTTTCTTTTCGAGTTTCGCGTCCATGCTTTCACGCTCCAGGTTTATCGTGGGATCCATGGAAGCAACCTTCGCATAGTCCGTGATACACTTCGGAGTCCTGGAAGCTGATTCCTCTTCCGCATGATGAACACCTGAAGCTATGCTGAACTCGAACTTTGACGCGGGGATTCAAGTTGTCCATTCCCCCCTCGAGATCGCGCGGATACTAAGAAAATCGCATTTGTTATCACGGAGAGCTTTGTTGATCGTGACTCCGAGATCTCTCTCCGAAGGATTGGCCATTTTCTTGTAGAACACGCTGTTTTCCGTTTGAACTTTGAAACCGACGATCACGATGGTGATGTTTTCAAGTTTCTCGTTCTCTAGCATATCCAAAATCCCCCTGGACAGAATCAAACGATAATTACGTCTTTCAGAGGATCTGGACAATTAGCGGATGATGTATCTTCAAGAACTGCTTTGTGTTCATCTTCGGTGTGTCCGTTGAATCTTTGGCTATAGACGCGGACCTGGTTTTGGAGTTTCTGCATACGCTCCGAGCGCGATGTCAAACTGAGATAGTGCTTTTTTATCACGTTGATGTCTAGCCATCCCCTGCCCATGGATCCGACTCCCTCGGATTTTCCGATGTATTGTCCCCCGACGACTTCCAGGGGGATTTCAGCTTCCCATAGAAGGTTAACATGGATTTTGTCCGCGTCATGTGGCCTCAAAGTTATGAATTCTTTCAGAAGGGACGGATCGACTTTTCCCGTGTAGTATTGTTCTAGTATCTCGCGGATCTGTTTGTACGTGTTTTTGACTTCTGTATATCCCTTCAGGAACACGCGGTCACTTGTCGGTTTTCCCCGTTGAGTCCAGAGCGTTTTCAAGCGTTCTGGAAGGTCTTTGAAGAACAAGTCCAGGGGACAGTCTCTCCAATTTATTCCCCCGCGAACTTTGCTCTCGTACAAGTCCGCTTTTGTGAATCCATCTTTGAATTTGTCCCATCTTAAGCCGGCGAGTCCGCTGTTCGGATCCTTCGCGCCTTCCCGCGCTCCGAGCGTTATGTGAAGGTCAAATTTCAGTCTCAGTTCAGGATGTTCTTCGAGAGCTCTATGAATCAGGTTGACTTCGTTTCCAAATATATCCTTTTTGCGTCTTGCCAATTTCTCGCGGAAACGTCCCGTTTGAACCTGATCGCGACTTCCCTTGATTGCTATTTGCGGAGCGACTTGTCGAATCGCGTCTAAAGCTCCGCTTTGACTTCCAGGAGTTAACGTTGCGAGATATGTACAAACGTCGTCAGCGTTCCAATACGCGGGATCTTGATAATTCAACGCTGTCCAGACTGTCCTAGCTCTTTGGATCCGTTCCTTGTACGCTCGGAGTCCGTCCCTTTTTGCGCGGTTAATATAGTTTTGAACATTCTCGTAGTCGCTCGCGTCTATCTCTCGGATGTACCATCGTTTTCGACGCGGGACGGTTCGGATGTACTCTGCGATTTCGTCTTTCAAGGGTTCGATCTCTTTGAGGACGCGGTACAAGGTTTTTCCGTTTGTATCGTAGTTCTTCGCGATGTTTCCGAGAGTCCGTCCTTTGATCCATGCTTGTTCACAGATGTTCAGAAGTTCTTCCTTTGGATCGCGTCCATGTTCTTTGAGGAGCGCGAGAAAATGTGGTCTTCCCCCTTTTCCGTTCTCGGTTTTTGTGGTTTTTCCGTTGACATATTCAACGAATTTTTCAGGAAGCTCTTTTTGATTGATAACCGTTTCAATGACGGTTCTGACTTCGGTCACGGTCTTACCTTCCCTATACCGTACAGTACGGTACTACAAAATATAAGCTTTACGGTACGCTCCGCTATTGTACGTTATGAAGTTTTGTCCAGAAAGAAACGTCTATTCAAAAAGGAATTCTACGATGATTTCTGTCCCTTCAGTCTCAAAGTTAACAACAAACCGAAAACTATTGTGCCTAAGACAGCGAAAATCAACGTGAGCAAACTTCCTAATTCTAATTGTCCCCCGCTATATAGAAGAGTCAGGTTCATGGAATTGTCTAAGCTGATCTGTGGATTCTGAAGCGTTAAGATTGAACCGAACATTTCCGTGATAATGACAAGGAAATATATCGTTGGAACTGCCAAAATTACAAGACTTGAAATTATCAGAGCTGATTCTTTTCGCATTATGAAATCTTCTGCTCTCAGGGTTTATAACTGACGATTGCTTCCTCTACAAAATGGGAAACGCTTCGGTATTTGCGATAACCCGCTTTTTGATTGGCCTTCCTCAGTTCAGCTTCAATCTTCGCGTACATCGTGGCGTCGATGGTTATGGTCTTGAACCCTTCCTTCGGCATGATTCACTTTCACCGTACTCTCTCGGTAGTCCCCACGATATTAAAGTACGGTACTTTTAAATAAGTCTTATGTACGTTAGTTTCTATATCGTTAAACCTTCAATATATCGAAGAACCAAAAATGAAGGAAATCAAACTGAAAACAGAAATCTTTGAGAAAATGATACGTGTATCTGAAAGGGAAGGTTTGACTCCTGAAGAACTTATCTTTCGCGCGGTTTCAAAGCTGAACAGAGATTAGTCTTCAAGAATTCCATATTCGAGTTTCTTGTGTACTTCCCGAAAGAGTCTCAGATGCTCCTTTGCGTCATATCCAAACCGTTTCAGATGTGACGCATAGTCCAGGAGCGTCCCAAACTCGCACGGACAGAAGGGACAGTTCAGCGTCGTCGCTCGGTCCAGGTCTTCCCGCGAGTCTTGTCTCTGGATTTTTCCCCTATCTCTCGGTTCACTCGTATTTGACGCTGAAGAATTCTGGTCCAATCGCGCTCCCTCAAACTTTCAGGTTTTTGATGTTGTCCATTCAAGAAACGATGATACTCCGCGCACATCAAGATTCTGTCCTCGTTTGTTCTTTTTCCCGCACAAGCCCATTTAGTCCCTCTGCATGGACTCGGACACGCTTCAAAGAAATCGCAGATCGGACTTATGCCCTGGACAAGTTCAGGAACGACAACGACGTTTTCAAGCTCACTATTCATCTTTTCAATCCCCCTTTTCGTTTGTTAGAATATTCCAATTTCTATGATCTGCTTCTGCGGTTGTTAGATGGATAGAACAGATATGGAACGGTTTCTTTGTTGGAAGGAAGATTCCGACAGCTACTCCGTCCCTTAGACAGTTTTTGAATCCGCAGATTGGACCAGGTGCATGATACGCTTTTCCGAGCTTCAGTATCGTGTCGAGTCTTTGCTGTGGATTTCCTGGTTCATGGAGTCGAACGTACTGGTCAGCATTGTCTCGGATCCAGCCGCTAATGCTTCGTCCTTCTCTTTTGAGAATTTCCTTCAATGTTTCCATTGTCGGTTCAAATTCTGCGGGAACGTAAATTCGTCTAACTCTACTCTGTTTCTCTCCATAATGGAGCAGTTTATGACATTGACGACAAAGAATAGTTGTTTCAAATTCAGAGATATGATGGACCACTAGACTGTTTTCATCAAAGACGTTTCTACATCGAGAACAAGTGTATCCCCCTTTTTCAAGGATTTTATGTCTTAACAAGAGGATCCTTCCTCAGTTCGATTGGATATGGCTCAAAATCTAGAGAGAAACAGAAAGGGCAACATGGCGATTCCTTAATCTCTCTAGTCGTTTCCTCTGTGAAAGATGCCATCCTGGGAGGAGGTCGAACTTCCTTGGAAAGCCGGCTGGGAAGGTAGAAGACTTTAGAACATTCTTCGTTCTTACACTTCCATGCTAGGTATCTGGTGCTTTCCGACATTCTGATCTTTCTCCCGTTATAGTTAGTTACTATATGGACATGTCCATTCATTCATTCATTCACGGGGATCCCTATCAAATACGAATTCATCCTTCAGAACTTTGAGCAAAGGACACGTTACAATCTTAGGATGAAACACGGAAATCTTGGAGCTAGGACACTCTTGTTCGATTGGACACTTTTCACATTTGACCATACGCGCGTCCCTTCATAGTTTTCTCAATTCTTCAGTCCTAAACCGTTCCTGAGGCTTCATCCTTTTCTCCCTCTCTCGCATTATCCCGATGGTATTAACGTCGCGTTCCTGGACAGTTTTGCATCGGGGACATTGACCATTGACAATTTTGTTGGTACATGCTTGACTGAAAATATGGTCGTCGCACGATCCTAGCGTGCATGTTTTCTTGAATCCCATAAGCGCACTTCCCCTTATGCTTGCTCGGACTCTTGTTCTGGTTCTTCGGTTTCTTGTTTGTAGATCTGTTTTTTCCATTTCCGATTTCTGACGTAGTTTTTGATGAATTCGTCCATGTCCATAATGATGCGTTTTCCGTCGTCTAGTTGTCGTGAGAATTCGTCGAGAGCTTTGTTTTCTTCGGGACTTCCGATCTTGTTTGTTAGAAATTCTCTGACGACTTTCATAATGCTCTCTTGTTGGTTTTTCAGGTCTTCGAGTTTGTTGAGGACTTGGAGGGTTTCGACTTTGCCCGCGAGTCGGTCACATTCTTCCTTTAACACTTTTGCGACACGATCAAGTTCGCGGTTTTTTAGGTACTTCGCGACGATGGTCTTGTCTCCGAGCTTTAGGACCACACAATCCATGCAGATCAAACCGACTCCGCGTCCAAACATCGCCCATGAATTCACTTCGATGTCGTGACCGCACTTCAAGCATTTTCCAGGATACTTTGTTATAATCATCTTCATGGCTTGTGAAGATTCTTTTTCTTTGCACTTCTGGAAATGCTTAACCGCTTCCGTCACGTACTGCGTCGTATCTTTGAATCCTCGTTGTCTCGCGTCCTGATCCATGTTCTCTTTCAGAGTCTTGTCAAGATTTACGTGCAAACGAGTTTTATCGTCCTCGCTCACGGGGATCCCTCTTTCAATTTTGGAACTAATGGTTCATCGAAATGTTGGAATAGCCAATCAACCAGATCTCCAAATTCTGTGAAGACTGAATCGTTTTTGTTTCCTGAACTGAAGGAATCCTGGACAGCGACAACATATCCGTTTGTGACTTTTTCAATTCGGACGGGACAGGTCAAGACGATCCCTCTGGTTTTGCGAAAACGGATTGAGTTTCTAGGTACTTTGAATATTCATCAATCAAGAAAACTATAGCTTCGCTGACCGTCATGTGCTTTGCTTTCGCGATTTCTTCCAGCTTCTTATAGCTCTGGATCTTGATTGTTCCAGCGGACTTGTAACCTTCTTTTGGCATTTCTTAGAATTCGCCTCTATGAAATTTTGGAAGAATCAACCTGAGAAGTCCGGATGACTGTGGCTTTCTCGGTGACCAAAATCTTTCGATGACATAGAACAACGCAGAAATCGGATTTCAGCTCGGCCTTCGCAGAATCATAGAGCTCGGCATTCGCAGAATCATGGAGCACGGCCTTCGCAGAATCATAGAGCACGGCCTTCGCAGAATCATAGAGCTCGGCATTCGCAGAACCATGGAGCACGGCCTTCGCAGAACCATGGAGCACGGCCTTCGCAGAATCATAGAGCACGGCCTTCGCAGAATCATAGAGCTCGGCATTCGCAGAATCATAGAGCACGGCCTTCGCAGAACCATGGAGCACGGCCTTCGCAGAATCATAGAGCTCGGCATTCGCAGAACCATGGAGCACGGCCTTCGCAGAACCATAGGCATAGAGGAGAGTGTCAGTTTGTTCTGTTTCTTCG